>Ga0302281_10000006_pt1 | contig 282491 bp, 232 predicted proteins | sample III_Fen_E1_2_FD_198762 | JGI IMG/M metagenome (GOLD analysis project Ga0302281, IMG submission 198762) | Peat permafrost microbial communities from Stordalen Mire near Abisko, Sweden - III_Fen_E1_2 | ecosystem: Environmental > Terrestrial > Soil > Wetlands > Permafrost | place: Sweden...
GCTGGAATATTTGGTGAAAATTTCTGATAGTTTCATATCCTTTATTTTTCAACCAAAATTATTGACGCACAACGCAATCTATTTACGCAGTAATAACAATTCTAGGTATACATACGGATAGTCATTGGAAATTACAATATTAATTATGCATAATTATAATAAAAATAACAATTTCGTATATTCTTAATGGGTTGATTTTCTTATGAGTAATTCTGAAGCAAAAATTTACTCAATATGCGGAAATATGGATTATTTATATGTATAATAGAGAAAAAGCAGACCAGGATTATCGGAATTTTCAGAATGAGCAGAATTTACCAGGATTACAAGATTATTGGGATTAACAGGATGGACTAGGATTAATATGAGTTTGGGGATTATAGGAGGGACCATAATCACAAGATTATTGGATTTCAGGATTGATAAAAGATTTTTGGAGTAAGGGGCCTTTGTACCCCGCCGGCGGGGTCGGCGTAGCCGGGGGTGGAAAAAAATGCACCTTGCAGGTGGTTCTCCAAGGCACAAATTAGGCTTTGAGTTCTTTGAGTGTGATAGGGGCTACGCCTACCTTGCGGCAGACTTTACCCGCAGCGGCATTAGAGAGTTGGGCTATCCTTTTGAAGTTATAGTCCTTGATAAATGCCAGTGTGGCGATGCTGATCACGGTATCTCCCGCGCCGGAGACATCTGCTGTCTTGATAGGGCGGGCGGGCACAATGTATGAGTGGCCCTCCTGCGTATAGACGAAGATGCCTTGCGCACCGAGTGTGAGGAGTAGATTGTCAAAGCGGTTCTTTTTCTTGAGTTCCTCGGCGGCCTTGCGCAGACTGGTGATGCTCTTGGGGTCGATCTTGATCTGGAGCGCCTCTGCGAGTTCTTTGATATTTGGTTTGAAGAGGTCGATCTGCTGGTACTCAAAGAAATTGTATTCTTTAGGATCGACAGATACGGGGATATTCATCTTAGTGCTCTGAAGCAGGATGTGCTTGATGAACTTTTTGGTAAGCACACCTTTATTATAGTCCTGTATGATGATAGCGTGAAACTTGACCGATTTGATCACCTCATTAAAATCGCTGATGAGTTGTTCTTCCAATTCGGTACTCAGGTCAGAGTCATCTTCACTATCGAAACGTACGACCTGTCTTTCATCATCGAATATACGGTTCTTGATGGCGGTGGTACGGCTCTGTGAAGTGATGATATAGTCGTGATGGATGTGGTGTTTCTTGAGCAGTGCAAAGATCGTCTTGCCACCCTTGTCATCGCCTATCACCGACATGAGGGTAGGTTTGGCACCGAGTTCGAGCAGGTTCAGGGCCACATTGGCTGCACCACCGAGGCGGGACTCTTCGTACTCTATATCTACTATCGGCACAGGGGCCTCGGGAGATATCCGGTGTATCTGACCAAAGAGATAATGGTCCAGCATCACATCACCTATGACCAGCACCCGGAGATTTGAGAAATCAATTTTGTCCAATGTCTGTGTTTTAATGGCTAATAATAAAATGAGGGGAAGAATTGAGGAATGGCGTCATTGCGAGGAGGCTCTGCGACGAAGCAATCTGGAATGATAGCGATAGTATCTCGTCAGTACTGTAATGAGGGCCTACCATGCCTTTAGATCCGGATTGCTTCGTCGGCTGCCTCCTCGCAATGACGATATGTATTGGTTTTGTCATTATTTCAATTTAGCTAATGCATCTTTGAGACGAGTACATACAGTGATCAGCTTCTCCTGAGAGGTAGCATACGACAGCCTGAGGCATTTTTTATCACCGAATGCTTCTCCGTTGACCAGGGCTATCAGCGCTTCTTTCAGCAGATAGGCGCTCATGTCCTCCGGGCTGTTGATGTGAGTGCCATTATAGCTTTTGCCAAAGAAAGCGCTCACATCAAAGAAGAAATAGAACGCCCCGTCAGGCAGATTGGTCTTGATACCGGGGATGTCATTGAGCAGTTTGTATACCAGGTCACGGCGCTTGCGAAACTCAGTGACCATGTCGTAAGTAGGCTGCATATCGCCTGTGGCAGCAGCTACGCCGGCCATCTGTGCGATGGAGCAGGTACCTGAGGTGATCTGGCCCTGCATTTTGTCGCAGGCCTGAGCGATCCACAGAGGCGCTGCTATATAGCCGAGCCTCCATCCTGTCATAGCAAAGCCTTTGCTGAAGCCATTGACGGTGATGACCTGATCTTTGACCTCGGGAAACTCCGCCAGACTGGTGTGGCGCTGACCTGTGTAGTTGATAAACTCGTATATCTCGTCGCAGATCACGTAGACAGTTGGATGTTTAGCGAGCATCTTAGCGAGCGCTGCCAGTTCGTCCTTTGAGTAAACAGAACCTGTAGGATTGCATGGTGAAGAGAATACAATGAGCTTGGTCTTTGGCGTGATGTGGCTTTCGAGCTCGGCAGGAGTGACCTTAAAATCGTTTTCGATAGAGGCATGTACTTCTATTGATTTGCCTTCTGCGAGATCGGCTATAGCTGAGTAGCTCACCCAGTATGGTGCGGGGAGTAGTACCTCATCGCCGGGGTTGATCAGGCTGAGGATCACATTGGCTATGGACTGCTTGGCACCGGTAGAAACAACGATCTGCTCTGTGGTATAGTCGAGGTTATTGTCACGTTTGAGCTTGGTGGCTATGGCCTTGCGGAGCTCAGGATAGCCGGATACGGGTGTATAGTGGGTGTAGCCCTTGTCTATTGCGTCTTTGGCTGCATTCTTGATGTGCTGCGGCGTGTCGAAATCGGGTTCGCCGATGCTGAGGTCTATGACGTCATGTCCTTGAGCTTTGAGTTCGCGGGAGATCTTGGCCATTTTGAGGGTGGCAGATTCCTGCATTTGAGTGATCCTTTCGGATAGGAGTTGATTCATTTTTATTTGAAATATAATATGATTAAACGCTGCGAATTTACTAAACTGTAGGGTTAAGGGGGTGTTTTTTTTCAATACGCTATCCACAATCCGGGTCAATGAATTATCTTTGGAAAAAACCGGTTGACAGGAAACTAAACGGCAAATGTGCTTTTGACTTCGGTCATTTTTTTTACATTTGCAGACTGTTTTCCAAAAAGGGTCGGATGGCCGAGTGGCTAGGCTCAGCTCTGCAAAAGCTGCTACAGCGGTTCGAATCCGCTTCCGACCTCAGATAACGCCTGACTATCAATTAGTTGGGCGTTATTTTTTAAAAAGGTGCAACGAAAGGTGCAACTTTTAGGAAATACTCAAAAGACCAATAGTGTCAATGGAAAAATGACTATCCATCTCTGGGATAAGGTCTGTATCTATCTCCCTTTGAATCCGTTTTAATAGGTTAAATTCACGCCATTTGGGCTTTATTTTTAGCAAGCCACAGTTATGTGCCACCTGCTCAAAAAAGGCATGGTGCGCCTCTAATGAAGTAGTTTGGCTTGATAAATTTTGCGCGGAAATGATCGGCCATTGATCTGCACGTCGGCCAGTATAATCCTGAATAATTCATGGATACTTTCCCGCTTTTGCGCACCACCTATTAGCGATGAAGCTTTTGAAAATGTTTGAATGTATTAGCGCGTGGGTGCAGGTAAAACAGCCCTGAGCCGAGGGTGTTGGTGTGGATGCATAGGATGCGGACGCGGAGGGACGGAACAAAGTGAAGCGATAGCGAAACGGCGAGCCGCTGCGAGCGTGAATGAGGTGGCAGACGTATGAGCCGCGCCTCGCGGTGATGTCTGCCTATCCCAACAGGGACAAGGGTCTGGCGTGGTATATGATGCTGCGTTGCTTTTGCCTCTATGTCATAAACCATGACAGACCCGCAGCCGAGTGAGCATAGCAGGCGAGCATAAACGCTACCGCCGTTGGATGTGACTGCGGTATCTTTTTTAGCCATTGCTTATGCGATACGGCAGGCACAGACAGAGGAGGCGGTATCTGAGGCTGACGCAGTGAGCGCAAGGATCGTGACAGCCTCTAAACCCCGATAGGGGCCATGCAGCTCTATACACTGCCATTGAAAATAAAATGTGATAGTGGATAGTGCTGTATGGGGCTGGCGCGATACTATGCTGAACAAGGAAGCCGAAGTCCACTTTACCTGCGTTGTGCGGGGTGACAAGTTCCGACATGATTAATGAATATGACAAACTCCCGGCACAGTTGGCTACCTTTCTTTGATGTTTGTATTGCTGTATATATGGTGAATAGTATACTATAGCAATGGCTACTGATGTCCGATGCTATTATCATTCGCTAACGATCACGCTGTGCTGTGTGTTGTTCGCTATTCTAAAATTCCAATAAAATTTCCGAATGATTTTTTTAAAATAATCCGCGCAATATTTTTTTAATTTTTTATCGTAATCATTTATAATAAAATGACCCGGGGTATAAGGGAGGTCTGATAATAAAAGGATGTATAGCGGGTAGTGGCTGCACATTCTCTTGTTAATGATTTTTTAAGTTGAAAACACATCAAAATTGCAGGTAAAAGGGGCATCTATACATCAAATTGTGGTATATCATTTTGTCAATAAACACACAAGTGGCATACAATCAGCTAAATGTGTGCCTTTAAGTTTATATCAAATTTAGGGCATTTATATACACCATACCAAACGCGATATTAAAATGGCCTATAGGCTAATGCTCATAATGGTTTTAAAGGATTAATTATGCTGTTTTAAGAACCGTCAATTATTAGCGAAAAGCGCTCCAAAAAGGCACATATCCACCTCGCACGCTCGTGGCTTTGTATCTAATTTAATTTGTCAGGGAGCTATCTTAAATTGTCATAAGGTCTTCACTCCGTCATTTATTTTACTGTTGAGCAAATCCGAAATCTCCGCTTTTGTGAACCCATAACGCCTTAGCCTATCGTACAAATCATCTATATCCACTTTCAAGTGTACCCGTGCAGATGCTATTTTTTCATTTAAGTGGTTAAACTTTATTTCCTGCGGTGTGTATTTGTCAGACCTATCAAGCCTGAGCAGGTCGACATGGGTATAATTTAGCGGCAGGTCTATGCTCCTGAGTATAGAATCATCCTTGAAGAAAGTGGAGTGTACTGTGATTATGGTATTCTTGATCTTCAGCGAATCTTCTGTCAGCACAAATGAAAGCTCATCTTCCGTGTAAGATTTTACTATATCGGCAAAGTACCACAGCTTCAGGACAAACTTGGCACCGCCTTTAGTATATGCTATCACATTTAATGTCACGCCCGGAATGGTAAGCGCCAGACAGCCATCAGTAAGGGTAAGCTCCAATACAGTGCCCTTCCTTTTATTAACTGACGCGTTTAATTTTTCAAGGTGGGCAAGTGCGGATTTCAACTCTTTATTGGCTACGGTAAACGAAAGCTCCATATCGAAAATTTTAGTTTTTAAATCTTCCCTGTCTCCCAATTCTCCGCGCTACGAACAATGGAACCAAAAACCTGAAAATCAGGCGTTTGGAAAATAACAGACAGTGTCTGGTAAATTGATAAATCGGTAGTTTCTAAATTACGAGACAGTGTCTCGGAAATTGGCAAAACCGCAGAGGCTGTCTGCGATATTGGGTAGTCAAGGTTAAATGGCCTCATGTTTTGCACGGCGCTGGGCTGCGCTTGCCGAAGTATATGTTGTATGTCATTTACTATTTGCATAACAGATTTTTGCGTTTGCCTTTATTATTTTAGTTTGATCTGGTCGGGTGGGATGAAGTCAAAAAGGTGGCTATACCTGGCCTGACTCTGCACACTTCTTAGCTCTACTTGTTTGGCGAGGGGGATATTGCCCCGGCGTATGGGGAATAATCCCCGCTTCTCTATCACATCGGCAATCTCCTGAAAGCTGGCTGTCCTCTCCAGCTTACCAAGTAGAACAATTGCAATGGCCTCATGTAGAGTTAGAATATTTTTCATGAACCTTAAAATTATCTAACTGACTTGATTTATTAACTCATCTATACTAACACCAGTAGGAAGTGTAAATTCCATTATATTAACTGGATCAGCTAATGTCAAAAAATCTTGGATTCTCTTTAAGCGCTCCGACAGTCTGATAACATTGTTTTGTGAACCCTTAATTTTGTCTGCATCATAACTCTCTGAAGTATCTTTTTTACAAAAAGGTATTTGATTTAGAGTGTAACTGATGAGCTGATGCTTAGGGTCCGATAAGCGATGGGTTCCATTAGAAACTTTAACTAGGTATAAGTTATCCTTCAAAAAATATTGCGCTTCATAAACTTTCTCATCATTGTTATATTTATAATTAATAGTTCCCCTCATTCCTACTAGTAATATTCGATTCAGTTTGGGCAAACTATCAAGTATGCCATGAATTTCAAACGCTCTTTCTATCTCAATTTTATATAAAGGACTTCTCAAATCATAATGCGAAGCAGGATTGAAAACAACATCTTTATAAAGCATCAATTTCTTCCTCAGATCTGTATGAATTAAATCACTACAATTAGTTTCATCATAAAACTCCAGCAATTTTGTAATCGAATCACTCAAATCTTTTATCGTTATCGCATATGTATCAGGGAGTAATCCGCCGAGTATCTTTTCAATTGATCTTCTGATGTTGTTTCCTGCTGAGTAATAATCAAAATGATCAAAATATCGTCTGGCTTTTATAATAGGCTCAAGATTATCCTGAATTATTACCGGCATAGGTCTAATAGCTTCACCGTCTTGAATTTCACCTGCGTAAATTTCTACTCTCTCCCAAGACGCGCCTAGAAAGTCTTTAGCAATCTCATACCATTGCCTATCGTAAGTGGTAATGAAAAGTTGATAACTATTAAAAAAAATCTCTGTATTGTACTGATTTTTCCCGTTCACTTGAATTATTTGCTCTTCAATAAATCCCGTGTGATCATTTAAAACACTCTCCACCAAAGGTCTTTTGAATTCAGTCAATATTTGCAATAATGGGAGGCGATTGGTCATATCTAAACCAATAAAGATGTCATCCAAAAACAAAATTTTATACTCAATCTTGTCTTGAGGAGTAATAATAAGTGCGGAGAGATAAATAGAGATAGCAAGTGAAGAAAGACGAGCCTCATTCAGTATTGTAAGGTGATTTTCCTCGGCATCATCTATTCTTCTTCCATCATAACTTACTTCCAAATCAATATCCAATATAGGGTGTAAGGAGTCTTGTCCTGTCTTGGAATTATGACTGTACTCGATATATGGTTTAGTGAGTAATATTTTTACATGTAATTTCTTATCAAAGAAATTCAAAACTTCATTCAGTATAATATTAATAGCATCTATATCTTTCTTTAATCCTATATAGAATTTTTCATTTAAATCTTCTTTATTACGCCCTCTTTTTCTGTGTAGGTCGTTCCATGTTTTTATATATGAGCTTTGAGTACCATTATTTTTACTTTTTGCTAATATATCCTCGACAAGCAAGCTGGCGAACTTGGAACGAAATTCGTCTTTATCCCTAAGGTCATTCATTAAATATGTTCTCAATAGCTCCCTATATGAGAGAAACCCATTTAATAAATTAGCATCCTGAACATATTTTGTATTCTTTGCATTCTCATTCGGTATTCCAAATGTTTTCACTTCATTTACTAGGCTTGGCTCACCCAAGCCCTGTTCGTAAGTGAACTCAACTTTTACCGCGAACTCAGTTTGCACTACTTTTTCTTCCGGAGTACCAGCGTTTTCAATTGTACTTAGCGGAACTCTTATATTCCTTGATGGTTTAACATCAATAGTATTATCAGCACTATTAAAAAACTGTTTGAGACCTTCATAAATACTTGATTTGCCGCTACCATTTTCCCCATAAATCAACAAATTCTTATTATAAGGAATATTGATCTTATTCGCTTTTCCTTGGCCGTAAAAAGCTTTGTAGTTGACAAATTCAATCTGTGTAATGCGTTTCATCAGGCATTCGTGTTTATTATTAATGCAATTTGGGGAATTGATAACATGGCATATACTGACTCTCTGACTGGATTACCTTGTTTATTTACAATTACATATACCCTTCTTAGTTGATGAAGTATATTCTCATTTTCATTCAGGTCAGGGAGTTCCTTAATAAAAGTCGCTATCTCCAGTTCGTACTTTTTAAATTCATTTCCGAAATAGAATTCGTAAACGAGTGCATTAACGATTTGCTCAAAGTAATTGAACATCAATAAATCATTGCCTTCCTTACTATTTTCCTTCTTTAGCTTAATCAAGTAGTCGAGCATTTTTGCAAAAGGAATTTCTTCAATGTCGCTAATAGGCTTCACAGGTATTTTATCGAAGAAGACTTTTCTCAATTCTCTTGTACCCCCTTGCAGCTCTGGGAAGTTATCAAGGAAACAATATCTAAACAACTGTGAATTAAAAAAGCAAGTCAGATATTTTAAATGTTCACCTACTATGATAAAGCTCTTATCATTGGAATAGTAGTGATCTTTCTCATCATAGACAAAAGGTAAATACTTTGTCATATTTGGATAAATAATCTTCGGCTTTTCAAAATCTCTCCAATAATTTGATCCATATCTTTGTAAGGCAAACCATTCGTATCTAATTCCAATTTCTGCTTGGTTTCTTGATTCCAATTCGTGCCGATGCTTACTGAGATGATTATATATTGCAGGGTATTTCTTTTTAAATAAAGGCTCAGCCTTTTCAGTTGCACCAACAATAGAGGTATCTTCATGTAAAGGAAAATGCCAGGGAATGTATATAAGCCATAAATTAGCAAAGTCAGCAACCCATTTTTGAATATCTTTTCCTCTCAATATAGGTTTTAGTATATCGGTACTACTAGGATTTTCCTTAATCAAGTCATCCTTAATTTCCGCAGGGATAATAAACGCATCATTAAGACCTGTTTTGAGGCCATAATTGATAACAATATGCCATTTGCTTAATGGAATTCCTTGCTCTTCAATATGTCGCTTAATATCATAAATATCACTTTCGCCCACTACCCATGAATTGTCATTTACGGTGGACATATAGTATCCATAAGCTTTTTCATACTTGGCAAATCCTTCCTGCCTTACATCAAAATCTTTATTGAGTCTTACTGCGCGAAAGCTTTTACTCTCATATTTCCAAGCCTTGGGTTTTTTCTGTACCAGCAAGATGTTTGTGTCTACTGTAGCGGTTTCAAAGACCTGAATACTACCAAAGTCAACCAAGAGCAGCGGATAGGTCTTTTCCATAAAGAACTGTCTTGTACTAGCCCCATAGTTTGCCCTCATCCACTTATTGGAGGTGATATAGCAAAGAACGCCTGTTTTATTTAGGAGATCCACTCCTTTCTCATAAAATAGAGAATAAATATCTCCGGTGCGTTCGAAGGTTTCAAAACCAAGACCTTCAAAAAGGTTGGCAAGTCTTCCTCCATCTTTTTGTAATTGAATATAAGGCGGATTGCCTATCACGATGTCAAAGCCTCTCTCTTCACTATTATTTTGATTAAAAACATCTGCAAAAAAGATATGCCACAAAAAGAAAGGCTTTGAAGTATCCTTCTCTAGGTCATAAACAGTTTGACGCATTGCATATAGATCATCTTTCTGTTTTTTATAAATTTCAAGTTTCTTCTTCTGCTTTGAATTGACTATTTCATCTCTTTCCAATTCACCGATCCAACGCTCCAATTGTAATAATCTCAAATCGACATTAAACTCAATATGCTTGTGTACATATTTATTTACTCTGTCGCGGGCTTCTTCTTTATCTTTAGGGTTCTCAAGTGTGTAAAAATCCTTCATTATTCGCCTAATTTCAGCAACATTTTCACTTTGAGTAAATGTCACCTTAAGCTGTGACTCCTTTATATCACCAAAAAGATTTCTCTCCGGTTCAATTATCTTCATGTCTGAGTTAGCAACATTGCTTAAATCTATGCCCTTAAAGCTTTCCAATAAGCTATTCCCCTGCATGATCTTATAATCCAGATTAGGTAGCGTTTTTGGAGTATCTTCATCTACGACCAGAGAAAGCCAAAATCGAAGTCGGGCTATGTCTACCGCTCCGGGTTCTAAATCGACACCGTATATATTTTCCTGAATTATCTTCTTCTTTACCTTGGCATGATCCAGAGTTAAATCCAAAGCCGTTTTAGCTTTGAAGATTTCCTGTAACATCCCCATTGGGAAAGCTCCTGACCCAATCGCCGGATCACAGACACGCACATTATCCAAAAGCGTTTCTATGGTTTCTGCATTCTTTACTATGAAGTTTTTCCTATCACTCCGGTCTCCTATTTCGCCAGTCCTAATGAAGTTTTCCAGAGACAGAGTTTCGGGGCTAATATCCTCACTGCACTCAGGGAGATGTGTTCTCAAATAGTGAATTAGGCTCTCTTGACACATATAATGAACAATTTCTTTGGGAGTGTAGAATGTTCCTTTCTCTCTGTTTTCATCAAGCAAGTTTTCAAAAATATGTCCCAGCATTTCAGGATCAATTCCTACTTCATTATCGTAAGGATCATTTTCATCTATTGTGAAATTATATTGCTCAAAGAAATCAAGTAGGCTAATAAAATACCCTTTTGGGAAATCTATTTCCTCATGAAATGAAATGTCAGTATCGAATAATCCACCGTTTAAATAAGGTATTCTGAAACCCTTGGACTGTCCTTTCCATAGAAACTGGGGAGCAAGATCATTATTATCTCTTCTATCTGTATTTAAAGTTTTAAAAAATAGTGCCTTTAAACATTGACTATGAAATTTATCCTTGTCAGGATAGTGACTAAACAATGTTTGCATGAATTTTCTATCCCCATTGCCCCAATCTATACTCTCAGGTGAACAACCCAGCCAACCTTTTTTTTGAAGAAAATGCAGAAATACAATTCTTCCTAAAAGTTTCTTTATAAAGTCACGGATTGGCTTTTGCTTTTTCTCTTCATCCGTGTGCCTTTTATCTATTAGTTGCGAATAGTATGATTTGTTTGAAACCAAATGATTTACCCCTTTTTCGAAAAACTCTTTGTAGGCAATAAAGAAGTCTTTATTGAGTCTCTCCACAGAAAAGGCATCATACAGGTCAATTAAGTGAATCGGCTTTCCTATCAACCTAAAAAATCGATCAGCAGCCGTCCGGCAGCTCTCTCCTTTGCCAAATACGTATGTGTATCTCTTGGGTTCGGTTTCCTTTTTACCTTCTATCGTCTTGATCTCTGATACATAGCTGAAGCGCCATTTATCCTTGTGCACGAAAACTATCAGAGCAGCGTCTACTTCGTATTTGTAAATAGAGCGCAAAAGATTCCTTAAACCGACTTTATTGACGGGTATCTTCGTTTTAGCTTCATCCTTAAGCACTACCTCATAAATACCTACCTCCCTTTCATCGGCGGTATGAAGCTTTCCTAACTCGACTGCTTGGCTTGCTATGTCATTTGCAATTAAATTGATCGGCTGAGGGATTTGGTAAAGGACTTTCACTGCAAAAATTTCTTTGAGCGTGTCCATCCAGACCGCCCTATCATATTTCTGTGAGAGAATATTATCCTGTAATTGCTTTTTATCCATTAGTCTATAAAGGTTTCACTAAGTACGATTTCCGGCTGTATGCTGAAATCAATATAAGATTGTTTAGTCTCTTCGGAGTCGCTTGTATCGAGTGCATCATATTTCTTGGCTATCATCAATACGAAATTATCTACCTGACCATAAGTAATATTTTTCTTCTCCAATTTCTGCCTTATCTTCTTAATCTCATTTGGCAAGGGGGTATGTTCTCCCTTGTCAATTGAATCTGAAAGATTAGTGCAAGCTACTTTTACTTCCTCTGATTTAGTGAGGCTCCGAATATCTCTTAAAAACTTTTTGGCTTGCGCCGAAATTGCATCTGCTTTATCATTGGTAGCTACCGTGTCTGTAACTGCTCCCAAGAAATCTTTCTCAAAGGCATTTAAAGCAGCCTGAACCTGTTTGAAATGGTAATCGGGCAAGTCATAAGGATGCTCAGTAGCTTCCGCCTCAAATACCTCAGCGGCTTCTATGAATGTAAGGGCTTGCGCTTTACCGCTTGGCTCGACTTTATAGAACTCCAATTTGTATGGAGACTTAAGAAAGATAATAGATGATGCCGTAATGTCCTTTTTCTGGGCTTGTTTTTGGCTCCGTGCTGTACGTGCTTTGAGCGGAAGGTTTTTTATGCGCTTAAACTCTTTTGGATTTGTGTCTTTGAAGTCTCGAATAAAACGAAGAAATAATAAGCGTTTGTCTTCATCGTCTTTCACTCCTTCTTTGAATAGCTCAAATTTTTCAATAAGTTCTTCATGCGTATATATCTGAGCATCTTCACCAAAGGCAGTATGGAAACCTTGTAGTTTAACCAGGGCATTGTTATAGAGCTTAATTTCTTCATCTCCCTGCTGAGAGGGATAAAGATTATAACTGTATATCACTCCGGCCACACTACCAATACGATTAACCCTGCCTATACGCTGCATAAGCCGGGTGGCGTTCCAAGGAGTATCATAGTTTACGATCACATTAGCTCTGTGAAGGTTTATACCCTCCGCCAAAACGTCCGTTGTGATAATGATATGATAATCGTCCTTCTGAATACCAATATAGTTTGCATCGAAATTTTCCTGAATGACCTCAAACAGCTTACTGCGATTTTCTGAGGATATGCATAAAATTTTTTGTTTTAGTTCTGTCTCCAACTTACCACATAAGTAGTTGGCTGTATCCATACTCTCAGTGAATATTACCAGCTTCCCTGTGGGATTAATGGTCTTATTAAATAGCTCGGTTTGGAGTGTAATGATGAATGCGTCTAGTTTGGGGTCTTGTTCTACCTTATCCCACATTTTGACTAACTCAGAAAGTAATTGATGGTCTTTCTTTAATCCTTCGATAAAAACAGGGTCAAAATCAGTTGGCGCGAAAATGTTGTTTTTAGGATTCTCGATACTGAGAGCTAGGATAATCTCTTCGATTTCCTCGAATGACATCCCTTTATTCATCATTTCATTCACACTTTTGTCCGGGGCTATAAGCACTTTGCCGCGCTCAAACATCTCAATCATACGGACGGTAGCAGTAGTAAGGTTTTGCAGAGTAATCTTAAAAGCTTTAAAACTACTCTCCAGACGTTTTATCATCATGGTCTTTATGATACCTGCAAGCGATTTAGATATGAGTATCGCTTGATCGTAATATTGCTCTCTAAGGTCTTCATTCAAGTATCTGATAGCCTGATAGCGATTGTAGTTTATTTTATCGTCATCGGTCAGGTAAAAGACCGTATGATAAAAGAGCTTACTTAGTTTGGTATCAAATTCGTACTTCTTCGCTTTAGGAGCGGCAATCTCAGGAAATTGAATTCCTTGTGCTTTGAGGTCGTCAATATATTTTGGATAGTTGCTTAAATCCCGTCTTGTTCTGCGAACAGTGATAGGCGAGATTACTTTCTCCCGAATATTATTGTACAATTCCCGAATCCTTTCAAGATTTGGTTTTTCCTCTTTTATTATTTCTTTGTATTCTCTCACAATCGGACCGAAGAAAGCTTGCAAATTTGTAACGGGTAATGTACTTCTACGTGAATCCTGAAATAATAATAATTGATAGTATAAATCCTGCGGGCGATTATTGAGAGGGGTGGCCGATACAAGCATCACCTTTTTCTTAGTGCCAGGGAGCAAGCCTTCACCATTTCGTGGGGATTTGCATATCCTCTGGAGCTGACTGAACATTTGTGAGGTATGATTGCGATACCGGTGGGCTTCATCTACTAAAACAAGATCATAATCCTCTTTAGCCCAATAGTTCAAATCACCTTCTAAAATTTTATTAAGCTTTCCATTTGATATAAACTTTGTGTGTCGGTCAATACCAAACTGTCTAAAGGTAGTTTTCCAGTTCTTTTCGAGGGAAGGAGGATAAACGACCAATATTTTAGTGTTGAGTGAGCCGTTTGCTATCATAAAGCGCTTTGCGATCATCGCAGAGACAATAGTTTTGCCAAGACCTACTACGTCAGCTAAAAAGAAACCATTGTGCTCTAATAGCATCTGAAAGCCTTGATTTACCGCGTCTATCTGATAACTGAGTTTCTTATATGTTTTGGGGAGGTCTCCCACTGTATCAGGGTCATAGTCGATGTTCTTATCAAAGTACTCAATCAAAAATTTGATGTAAAGCTCAAATGGAGTGAAAGTCTGGCCTATGTGAGATTTTTGCTTAAAATTTTGAATATCCGCAGGTAAAATACTTGTTCCTTCCTTCCATAAGGTTTCAAACTCTTGCTTCGTATAAGCTACATCATCGTAATTCTTTAAAGCAATATTCAATTCATAGTTTGGCGCTTTCTTAATACCTAGCCCTGCGTCTGTCAGATTTGATGATCCCATTATCACCCAGCCATCGGAATGCTCCGTATGTGCCTCCGGTAGAAACAGATAAAACTTAGCATGAATGGATTTAGATTTATGTGCTCTTATTTCAATTCTTCCGTCGATCATATCATTGACAAACTGCAAAATGCCTTGTTCGACCTCTTCTGAATATTTCGCCTCTTTTATATCCTGAATAAACCAGTTCATAAATTCATCCTTAGTCCTGACATCATCTCCTAAAAACAAGTGGCCTTTGCGTTGTGTTTCGGCGAAAACTTGGTCTACATTGATACCCACTAAGATTTTAATTTCCTTTAAGTTCTTCAAGTAAGGTTGCAAAGCAAAATAACCTGATGACCGAAAATAACCCACGACAGCATGAAAGGCATGGATACCCTTCATATGATCCAATATCCCTTTGAACTTATCGAATACGGTATTGTCGTTATTATTTGTAAAAAAATGCGATGCCATTGAAATGATTATAGGTATTTCATAATTTCCTGATTGTAAGTTGAACACACTATATTACAAAAATATAATGAATCATAAAGTGGGAAGAATTGAGGATGATTATCATATCCATTTGCCGAAGTCCTTCTTATACCTGCTATAGGGGTCTGTGATACAATTGCTCTTAATATCCGATAAGGCAATGAGGTGAGTGGCTATATAGGCTTCCGCTTCGCTCTGAGAGATGCCATAATTGACTAACAGGGAGCATAACTTTAGAATATAGCTGTGCCTATTACCCTCTGTGAATCTCTCCCCTCTGCCCTCAATATTATCAACTGCCCATTTGATGCGCTGGCCGGTGGATGTATGCGGGGCTAATCGAGTATTTTTCCTGATAAATGCAGGCGGTAATACCGACAGCGCCTTAAAAGGAATTGCATGATGATTGAAATAAGCATTCTCATCATAGCTATAGCCTCTCAGGCTGGCTATATTTTTCGGTTTTTCGTCCAGCTCTATACCATGTGCCAGGAAGCTGTCTTTTAATGCTTCAAAATGCCGCTTGTGCTGCTGAGGATATAAGATGGGTATGAGGCCCCAATAGCCCATGCCTGAAACGGACAAACCGCAATAAGCTACATTACTGATATGGCATAGTTCTGAAATAAGGCTCTCATAATTAGGGATGCTCTTATTACTCCCCGCGAAATCAATATCGAACTGTATCAGGCCGGAGTGTTGAATCAGTGCATCTTCTGCCCTATGGGTAAATAGCCCGCTGGGAGTGATGGCGGGCAGGGTAGCCTTAAGCGCGTCTCTTTCGGCTTTGTCTCGTATCTGCCTGATGGTATCGACTTTCGCTTTGTGCTTGTCAGAGGTGAGCCATGTGAGCAGATTGACGGGAGAAGTGCGCGCTGCGTCATAGTAGCTAGGGAAACAGGATACAGTGATGTCCAAAGGGCTTTTCATTTTTGCCTGAATTTGAGGTATGGTATGGTATATTTTGTATAGGGGGCGTGGACTATACTATGCTGGTATAATTATACTTCATACCGGTATGAAATACCCATTATACTTCTGCATTATCCGGGTTGAGCCGCCAATTTTTGTCGTCACCTTGTATTATGAATTTATGAGCTTTCATTTCTTTAAATCTCTCCTTAGCCGTGGCTACCTGCTTCTGAGAGTGCTTCATTATACTCTCAATAGCTTCAGTATATGCGAGAGTGAGCGGTGGCGCAAAGACTTTTTGAGCGAGTAGAAGAAGCTCTTCAATTCGCTTCTTGTCTTTATCCGTTTCGGCCTGAGGCTTAATGCCGCAATAAACGTGATAATCTTTTTGCTTATCGAACATAAATTGAATAAGCGGTATTTCACCTTTGCCAGCACTGCGAAGGAATTTAGGCTCCAGACAACTAATATCGCCTTGTGTCTTTATTGATAAAACACTTTCACTTTTGCGCTGCAATTGACTGCCAAAGTGCCCGCGCTCCTTTTCAGTGCCGGGATTGAGATGGACAATTATGATAATGGAAGTGCTGAATCTAATTGCCAATTCCTCAAAATATTTGACCAAATCGTTACTTTGGTTTGGTTCGTTGACATCCCTGATATAATCAGCACCTCCATCAATAACAACCAAATGAACGCCGTTGAATTTTTCGTGCGCTGCTTCTATTAACTTCTCCGTAATGAGTCTATAATCTTCTGTGGTTTCCTGTCTGATGTTATAACTAAGAAAGTAAGAGGGACAAGATTCAAATTGCGCACGTCTTAATATACCGTTCAGGTTCTTTTGATGTTTGTGGCGTGCCTGCTCAGTATCAAAATGGAGAACAGCTTTACCATTGTTAGGGATTATATCTATCCCAGGAAATCCGTCGTATTCTCCCGAAGCGATTGCACCTGCGATAAGGATGCCAGAGAAAGCAGATTTGCCGCTCTTAGCAGCACCCGAAATAGTAGTTATATTACCTTCTGTACTGATAGTTTCACCGTTTATCTTAATGACCTCAACGGGTGGTGAAATGGCTGTAGAGTCAGTGATTTGAAGGTAGCTGTACTTAGTCAGAATTGCTTCGGCTCCATTTTCCAGTTGCAATTTATTGAAGTCTGTGCCTTCCGGGATATGGACTGATCCATCAGGTTGCGTAAAGGTATCCTTTTGTGTATCTTTGATCATCATAATTTTTTAATTCGGGGGTTTTAACTTGGTAGGTTGCCCCCGATTTTTTTAATTATTTCTTCAAAATATAATTTGTAGCCATGTTTTCTACAGCCTGCTGCAATATGGCAGGCCGCCCGGCCTTAATCCATGAGCGCAGTTCGCTACGACTAAACCGCAGGCTATTGCCTACCTTGTGGTAGGGGATGGCTTTTTTACTGACCAGCTCGTAGATATAGCCTTTCTTAAAGCCAGTTTCGGTCACTGCTTCAGCTATCTTAATAATATCTTGTAGTTCTTCCTCGGCAGGTGCGGGAGTGTGGTGTGTAGCGATAAGTTCGCGCAATAGAGCTTCAATGTTAGATAAGCGCTGGTCTATCAGATCAAAAGGGTGGAGTGACATATATTGGATTAAATGGTTACGGTATATTAGTCCGCCGTACATACTTTAGAGTTTGCCCTTTTCGCCGAGCAATTTTATGATGTCGGCTTTTTTATAATACTTTCTCCCGCTTATGACATTCGGATTGAGGATTGATTTCTTTTCCCACTGCCAGACCGTAACCGAGGATATGGCAAATAGCTTTCGGATGTCGCGGCTGCGGAGGCGGTCGGGTAGAGTATCCAGTAAGGCTGTTTGCTCGGTGGCTGCGGTGCGCTGGCCGAGGGCAATTAGTATTTGCTGATTCTGCCCCTTAATGTCATTAAGAAGCAATTCTAAGGATGTGAAAGGATTTGTTTCCATTAATTAAATATTAATGGCGCAAAGCTAATGACAGTGGGAATGAGATACCGCTTACGAGTGGTAAACGAACGGTAAACGAACGGTAAAATTTTTAATAGATGTCGTCATACTTAGCCTGAAACTGTGATATAATATCTGATATAAGTTTCAATGCTTCTGGCTTTTTTTTACCGCTTATTAACCGCTTGGCGGCTAATAAATCCTTTAAATGTTTCGTGTCGGTAGATTTGTGCTCAGAAAGGGCGGTGAGCTCTTTTCTTTTAATATTTGCCTTTTGCAAAAGTTTGGATACGCTTTTATATGTAGTATGCAACTTCAACAGTTTAGCGGCATTCTCTTTTGTTACTCCGCCCATAAAATGATAGGCAATACATACCTGCCGCAAGGAATAGCTTTTATTACCTTTCGATGGTTTGGGTTTCTTATTATCAAGTTTAGGACTAATTTGAGTTGAGGATTCAGATACTACCGCCGTGTTGCTTATTTCTTTGATGAAATCGAAAATGCCTAATACTTCGGCCAGGACTATAAAATCTGTCGTAAGCCAAGTATTATATATACCATGCAATACGCCGGAATATCTCTTATTCGCTCTGTCTGCAATCTCTCTTATGATATTCTGCACAAGTGTTTGGCTGGGCGCGGAGTTATCTTTAAGCAGACTATCATAGCGTCCTTTCTCGATCATATATGACTCCTCCCGGTAACGGGGTATATCATTTATAGCCCATAGGGTTTGTTCACTCTCAGATTTACTTAGGGCATTTTCAGGTAAATCTAACTGCTCTATATTCCAATTGGCATATTGGGATACATCAAGATCGGACTCCAAAATTGACATAAATACATCTGGGTTGTCAATAGAGCTTTTGACCCATTTAATTTTTTGTGTCAGGTGCTTTAAATTATCAAGTCGTAGTTTCTGCCCTATAGTGATGAAAATCAAATTATAGGCTTCTTCTCGTTCTTCACGAGGGCATTCCAAAAGCCAGTTGTGTAAGTATTTGACAACAGGAATAAAATCGTCATCAGGAATCTCGGAATGAATTGTAATAAAATCATTTATACGCGTATCGAACCATGTCTTCTCCACTGGTGCAATTATCTTGTCCAGCATTTCAATAAGGGTCTGACGCATAAGTATCATATCGGTGGCTAACATCTTATTGTAATTGATGCGGGTTTATTGAAAATACTCATGCTGTGACAATTTCTCGGCGTTCTGCTCTTTGCTGACTTTGATGTATTTAAGAAATGTACTCTCTTTAGTATGTCCTGTGATCTTCATAGCGGAAATAGTATCTAAACCCGCAATGTACATATTAGTAGCCCCTGTCCTCCGCGCGGTGTGGCTCGATACCATTTCATATTTCGGCTTCACGGTCTTTACTTTTTTGCCCCCGATAATTTCCTCAATCTCTATAAGGGTGTTTATTTTGGCAATTTTGCAGATGGTCTTAATATGTTCGTTGAGCTTTTGGTCTTGTACCCTTGGCGGCTGATATTCATATTTTTCGAGTATAGCGGCCAACTTCTTTTTTATAGGGATGATCACTTTTTCTTTCTGTTTCTTTTGATGCAGGGAAATGGCCTTAGCGCCGGATTTGAGAGAAATGATATTGTGCGGGCTTATCAGGTTGTAATCGCTGATGCGCTGCGCCGTATAGCAGCCTATCAAAAATATGTCGCGGTATAGATCGAGATGCGGATGGTCCGACAGGTCCACCGATTCTATTTTCTGTATCTCAGCATCATCTAAATAAATCTCATCAGTCGGGACCTGAAAGATTTTAAATTCTTTGCGCTCAAACTCCGTATTGGCATGCAGCCCCTCATTCAGTGCGGCCCTCATTATGGCCTTTAGCCTAGAGATATGCTTACCGATTGTATTGATACGGTAGTCCTTACGATTCAAAAACCGAACAAAGGCATTATAAAAATCCAGCGTCACATCCTCAAAATTGACAAGTCCGTGAGCCTTTTGATACAAATCAAACTGAGACTTAAAGGTTTTGTAGTTTTTAATTGACCCTTCGACATATTGCTTGCCATCAATTAGCCTTATACCAGCCTCCAGTTCCTTAATATACCTGTCCAAATAATGATTCAGGGTTTCTTTCTTTGCAGGGGTGGCGTTTAACCCGGATGCAATAGGCTGGCTCTTTATATTAAACAGGCTGTCTAAATGCTGTTTCAGTGAATCCGGCGTGATAGCGGTCTGATGTATCCGGGCAAGCTCAAAGTAATCTGTAACTGCCATTTTTATTTTATCTATATGGCCGGTGATCTTTCGCAGGTCATTATCTATGGTCGGCAGGTGTTTGCTATATTCTTTAATAAGGGTTTTATTTTTGGTGGGGCGCTGGGTTTCGCTATCCCATAGCTCCGGCAGGATAGATTCTTTCAATCCATAAACAAACCTGCGGTGTGGGAATTGACCATGAAACACATACAAACGGATGGATGTTTCTTTGTCTGACGTATCGTCTTTTAATTTAAAGTGCGGCTCTTTCATTGCTAATCCGGTTTAGACCTCTAAGATAGTGAGGTGCAACAAAAGGTGCAACAAAAGGCAAATATTTATTTACTAAGCAATAATTAACATGCGTCTTTAAACCATTGGTATTGATATGTTTCAGCTCATTTTTAATGATTTTGGTTAATGCTTTAAAATGGTAAAATGAAGTCCGCTTCCGACCTCAGAAACACTTAAAACCCCTTGATTTTCAAGGGGTTTTGTTTTGGATGTGACTATACTTGTATTGTTGGTCGTAAGTTTTTTTGACCGGATAAAAGATAGCCGGTAACATACTATCTATAACCGGACCAGGGAAAGTATACTGCCTGAAGGAATAAAAATGTCGGCAGTATAGATACCTGTCAGGTATTTTTTATATTTAATTTTCGTCTATAAAATCATAAACATGGCAGCTCTAAAACTCACTGACAGATATCCTTCCAAACGCGCCTTTATCACCGGAGCAGGTTCCGGTCTGGGGCGTGCGCTATCATTGATCCTCGCAGCCGATGGATGGACGATTGGGATATCAGATATCAGTACCCCGAATGTACTAGAAAGCAAAGCACTGATTGAAGCCAAAGGTGGTAAGGCAATAGAATACACCTTTGATGTATCAAAAAGGGATGCCTATAAGCAGGCTTTCGGTGACTATATTTCAAAGACCGGTGGCATAGACCTGCTGATCAATAATGCAGGAGTGGGAGATGGCGGCCTGTTTGATGAGTACTCACTGGATAACTGGGACTGGATAGTAGGTATTAATGAAATGGCCGTGATCTATGGTTCGTTTTTCGCAGCACCTGTCATGAAAAAGCAAGGAGCTGGCCATATCATTAGCATTGCCTCTATGGCAGGTATCGCCAATATGCCTAACATGAGCATGTACAATGTGACCAAGGCATCGGTCATAGCGTTTTCTGAGACCATATATACAGAGCTTAAGGGTTTTGGGGTCGATGTGAGCGTGGTGATGCCGACATTCTTTCGTACCAATATCATGCAGCAGGCCAAAGGCCCTCAGGATGCAGTAGCTACCGGTGCTGCCATACTCAAAAAGACTCCGATCCTACCGAGTGATGTAGCTGCAAAAATACTATCAGAGGCAGGTAATAGGACCTTCCATATTTTCCATCCGTTTCAGGCTCGGCTGATCTGGTATGTCAAGAGGCTTATACCTGTATTGTTCCTGCACTTCAATGCAAAGAACTTTATGAAAAAGCCATGGGTGAAGAAGAAGATAGCAGAGGCGAGGTCATAGTCTATTCGCAAAATTTCTTGATCGCCTTCTCCGCATCTTTGAAACCCAATTCCTGAGCTGATGAGAGGTCCAGACAACCTTGCAGGAGGTTATTGGAGTAGATCTTGGATATACCTCTTTGATATACCACGTAGCCATCCGGGTCTTCGATTTCCAGATATTGATTGAAGTCAGTGATTGCCTCTGTAAATTTCCTCAGCTCCATTTTGGCCAGTCCGCGTTGTTTGAATGCAGGTGAGTAGTATTTGTTGACAGCTAATAGCCTGTCGTAATCCTGAATAGCCCCTTCATAATCTCGATCATCCATGAGGAGAGATGCTCGGCCCATATATGCCAGGAGGTATTTATTGTTTACTTCTATGGATTTTGAGAAGTATTTATATGCTTTCTGATGGTTATTGGCTTTGACATAGAGCAAAGCTATGTTGTAAAATACTTTAGGATTAGTAGAGTCTATCTCACCTGATATCTCATATTCTTTAAGCGCCTGATCGGCCAGTCCAAGTGTCAGAAAAAGATCTGCATGCAACATCCAAGCCTGTGGGTTAGTAGGGTCGAGGTCGAGGCTCTTACGCAGGTATTTATCTCCTGTTTTGAAGTCGCCTTTCTCCAGGACCTGTCTGGCCCTGATGAGATAGAAGTCTCCTTTGATCTTGCTGACTGAGTCCACAGGCAGCAGGTACTTTGGTTTATTTTTATATTCCTCTACCGGTATGTCTTTGATCTGTACATCTCTTTTTACGACAAAATCAGAGTCAGTTTTATAGCTGGCGAGCGGGTCTGTATTGACAGGTTTCTCAGGTCTTACTATCGTAGTGTCTATTTGGGAGTCAAGGCTCATGACCGGGTTATCAGAGGTAGCTATTGTGGCTGTGCGTATTGGTGTAGCCGCATCGATGGTCTCTGCCACATGCTTTACTATCGGAGTATCTGTCGATATAGCTTGTACTCTGGGTGCAGAAAGAGGGGTGGTATTATCAGGAGCCTTTGGGACTGGGTGCGGAGATGGCTCTTTGGTCGGAGGAGTATCGATAGGCTTGGTGGTAATTGTATTGCTGGTCGCTGCTGCCTGTGGAGTTTCTTTCGGTATGGGTGCTACGGGTGCTGAGTCAGCAGGTTTGTTGGTAGCAGTATTTACAGTTGGTGTTGCATGTTGTGTTTCCTTTGTAGCGGCAATGACGGGCACTGTTTCAGTAGGTTTAGTAATGGTAGGTTCAGTTGATTGAGACTTTGGTGTTTGTTTTGCGGGTATAGGTGCAGCCATTGGTGCGGGCGATATAGACGCAGGCATTTTCATCGGGCCGGAAAAATTAGCCGGTATTGCTAATGTACGTTGCTGCATGTTGACGTCATTGATCTGCGTAAGGGATTTCTGTCTAGGCAATGCTGCAAAGTCAGATTTATAATGTGTCACTGGTTCTTCATCGGAAGTTAAGTCTTCTGTCTGGACAACCTTATCGTGCTCTGTTATCTTAATGGAAGCTGCAGGGGTTTCTGTTTTAATCGGCACTGGCTGACTGATAGCCACAGGTTTTGGTTGTGAGGTCTCTTTAGGGGTAACATCTACAGATGTTTTGACTGCTACAGGTGCCGGTCCTTCGATTTTAGAAACCGGAACAACTGCATGAGGCTGAACTATGGATTCTGTAGGAGGTGAAGATACTGCCGACTGATGTGTGCTTGTGTCCATCGATATCTTTGCCACTTTGGGGGTGGGCATTTCTGATTTCGCAATGGGTACAATAGGTGGGGGCACAGCAGAATCATGTTTAACGACGACTGGTGCAGGAGCAGGGGTTTTTTTCGCAGTGTCTGGGTGGATGCCTTTGTTTCTGGCCTCGTCAGCGGCTTCTTTATTTTTTATATAAATACTTTCATAGGCCAGGTGGCTACCCCAGTTTGTTGGTCTTTGTTTTTCATCATGGCGGTAGTGCCCCTCAGAGTAGCTTGCATTGTCTGCCAGATATTCATACTCGGCTATTTGATTGCGAAGTATGATACGACGCTGTCCCAGCCATACCTTTTCATCTTTGAGACTATCGATCTGCCTGCCGATAGGGCCCTCGGCATAGTAATTATCACGGGCCAGCTTCATTTTGCTTAAGATAGAGTTTTTGTCCTGGTCCTCGTAGTCAAATTTGAAATCCGTTTGTTTGATGGAGTCTATCTTATGGGTCAGGTATTTTATAGCCCTGTCTATTTTATGAAGATGGTTATCTATGTTAGCGTATTCAACTGAGTCGTTTCTGGCCGCAGACATATCGATAAAGTCATCGATGAGGCTATAATTAGTAGAGTCGATGAGGAGTTCATAGTCATCCGAGCCACCACGGTCCTCTCTTGACGGGCTATTACCTGTCATATCCTCTTTGGTCGGGTCCCACACGTGGGACTGGACCTGCACTGGCAGTATGAGCCTGAGCCCTGGGTATGCCAGAAATTTTTTGGAGCGAAGTTTATTGAGCTTTAATATTTCTCGGACGGGTATTTTGGTCTTTGCAGCTATATCTTTGATATAATCACCGTTGCGGACCATAAATTCAACCTGTTTTACCTCCAGGTTATTGGCATCCTTAGTCCTAGGGTCATAGGAGTGCTGACCATAAGCCAATATGGTGCTCCATATAAGCAGGATAAATAATACTATACGTAAACTAAACTTCAATTGTTATATTTAATTTATCTGTTTTTTTTTATTGACTTTGTACTCACTTTGTCCGGATCGTCACCCCAGTCCTGAATATTGATTGCTTTATTACTACCTGTATCCGTATGTGAAGCCATATAGGTTGCATTTTCGACCAGATAATCATAATCTGCTAACCTTATATCTATTTTTGCTTTCTCTTCGACGAGCATTAGCCTCTGCTGTTTGAGTGTGTCGATCTGAGTGCCGACCTTAAAGTTTCCTATACGTCTGGCCCTGTCCATAGGCATTTTTCTGATATCACGTTTTGAGAGGTTTCTCATTCCATCTTCTTCGATAGAATCCAGTAGGAAATTGACAGCAGCTATTTTTCCGTCTATCTTTCTTAGCTGCCTGTCTATGGCTATTTTTCTGATAGTGTCCGCTTCTACATCAGCCATACAGATGAAGTCCTCCCGGATATATATATCCAGTGAGTCAGTATCAAGTTCGTAATCGGACAGATTAATATCCGCTGCATCCCGAACAGTTGGTTTTCTTTTGAGCCAGACAGGGATCAGTACTTGTTTGCCGGCGTACATGGTTTGTCTTTTACGTATAGGCGGATTTAACTTTATGAGAAGTTTGGCTGTGATGTGAAATCTCGTCGCGATGTTTCTGACCTGATCCGGTTTTCTGACTACGAATGAAATGTCTTTGCGGACTATCAAGGCCATGTCCTTCTGTACCATCGTATGCTGGGCAGACAGTCTATAAGGGAATGCTATGAAAAACATACAAATCATACTAAGGTAAGTGAGGCAGGATTTCATTAATGATCTAATGGCAGGTATAGTTAGTTTTTGGTTAATAAATAAATACATCTTTTATGATATCTTTTGCCAGCTCTTTGTTGACCACATCTTTTATCTTGACGCGTGAGTAGAAGAGTTCGTTTCTCAGTGCTGCAGAGTCTACAGTCAGGTATAACCTGTCGCCTTTCAGATTGATATTGGTGGTGTGTTTGGCAATAGTCTTGCCCATCACTGTTTCCCACATAGCTTCAATTTTCGCTTCATATACGCCGTGGCGCAGATTTAGTTCGGTGAGTACAGACTCCAAAGCTGCACCCAGACTGACCTCATTTGATTTTGCCATAGCCTATGATAGTTTAAATATTTCAAAAAGATCAGGACGGTCAGCCAGCTCATCTCTGATATATTTTTCGTCAGTATCAGTGATGAAAAGCTGGCCAAAATCATCTCCGGAGAGCAATTGGACCAACTGCCCGCTTCTTTCTTTATCAATTTTATCAAATATATCGTCAATTAACAAAAAAGGCAAGAAAGACTTATACCTTTTAATAAGGTGATACTGAGCTAATTTTAGTGCAATGAGAAATGACTTCTGCTGCCCCTGCGAACCGAAGCGTTTGAGTTTATTCTTATTGATAATGAATGAAATGTCATCTCTATGGGGCCCGGAGAGGGTACGCTCCATCGCAATCTCTCGAGCGATATTTTTGCGCAGGAGGTCCAGCAGAGGGTCCTGGTGTAGCTGGCTTTCATACTCAAATGAGGTCTCTTCACGGTCCAGACATACTATAGGATGATAATGTGCAAAGATGATCTCTAGCTCTGCCAGTGCGGCTTTCCGCTTCTGGTATATGGCAGTACCAAATTTGGCGAGGTTGGTATCGTAGTTTTCGAGCAGGACCTCATCTTTGTGCCCGGTGATGTTGATATTTTTGAGCAGGGCATTTCTCTGGTCGAGGTATTTATTGTAAAGAATGAGATGCTCCAGGTATTCTCTGTCTACCTGAGATATAGTATTGTCGATAAATTTTCGACGCTCTTCGCTATTGCCTATGATGAGCTGGTTGTCGTCAGGAGCTATCATTACTATCGGCATCAGGCCTATATGGTCGCTCATTTTACGATAGGCAATGTCATTGACGCTAAAATCTTTCTTCTTTCCTGCAGGGAGTTTGCATATTATATTATTGCTCTCACTTCGGATTGCGACTGTAGCATCGAGTCTCATGAAATCAGTACCAAACCTTATATTCTGCTGGTCGGTAGCATTGAAATAGCTTTTGGTCAGGCATATGTAGTGTATGGCATCCAGGATATTGGTTTTGCCCATGCCGTTATTACCTATGAAGCAATTGACTTTTTTCGAAAAAATAAGGTCAAGCTTTTCGTGGTTTTTGAAATTAGTAAGGTGGATGGACCGGAGAAACAAAGTGAAAATGAATTAAGCACAAATTTAGCGAAAGTATCGGGGAATTACTTTAGCATTTCCCATTTGTTCAATGTTCATCCGATTTAAGGTGAAAAACGACGCTATTATGAAGTATGCCGACACTGGCAGCTGCCTGTGTTTTGGGAAACAAGGCTTGTATCTTTCATAAACTTGACTACATTTGTTAATCATGAGATTGTATCCATATAGAGATGTGATTGTGTTTTATTTACAGCAATTTTTATGATTACACCCCTTTAATAGTCATATGGCAGAAAAACCCCAGCTATCCATTTTAGCCCCTTTGTACAATGAGGAGGAGTCATTGCCATTACTTGTTGCCCGTTTAAATAAGTTGATGGATGAGTCACCACTCAGGATCGAAGTAGTATTGGTAAATGACGGTAGTAAAGATAAGACTGAGGATATGATGCGACAGCTGGCACTCGCGGACAGCCGTTATCATTGCGTTTTTCTGGCACGGAATTATGGCCATCAGCTCGCGCTGAGTGCAGGAATGTCAGTGGTCAACGGTACAGAAGGTGTGATGGTCATAGACGGTGATCTGCAGGATCCGCCCGAGCTTTTAGGGCAGTTTTATGAACTGCTCAAGCAGGGAAATGATGTGGTATATGCTGTCCGCAAGAAAAGAAAAGAAGGTATTTTAAAAAGAGCAGCGTATCATTTGTTCTACCGCCTGCTAAAGAAGATCAGCTATATTGATATTCCTCTGGACAGTGGTGATTTTTGTCTTATGAACAGGAGGATTGTCGACATACTCAATAAAATGCCGGAGGAAAGCAGGTATATACGTGGCATGCGCTCCTGGATAGGCTTCAAGCAGGTCGGTCTGGAATATGAAAGAGACGAAAGGCAGGCGGGCACATCGAAATACAGTTTTGCCCTATTGTGGAAGTTAGCTTACAACGGGATTTTCAACTTCAGTGAGTTTCCGATCAAACTGGTCTCCAGAATCGGTGTATTTGTCATTATTTTTTCGATAATGTACTTGATAGGAGTACTGCTGAAAAAGCTTATTTATGGTACGGTACCCGAAGGATTCATCACTCTCTTTTTTATCATTAGCCTTTTTAGTGGAATACAGCTCATATCGCTTGGCCTCATAGGTGAGTATATATTGAGGATATTTTTTCAGACCAAAGGCAGGCCATTATTTATTATAAAAGACAGAATAGAAAATAAGGTCATAAAAGAAGGCTGAACAATAGAGGTGGAGCAGAGATCCTGAAAGAATTGTTACAGTTAACCGATCATAATAGCATTGCAAAATCAATATAGCAAATTGACCAATATCAAAAACCCTTGGATAAAGGGAGTGATCAAAAAAATTACCAGCATGGAAAAAACCATTGAACTTTTCAGGACATTATTCTCTAAACTACCCGGCCGCCAGAATTTTATTTTTTGGATTGTAGTCGCTTTATTCATCAAGTCGATGTTTTTTTATTATAAGTTGGAAGTCGAGGAAAATCGCTACCCTAACGGACATTATACACATGCCCTGGCAGCTGAGGCTGTTGATACCTATTCCTACTTTGACCCTATGGAAAATTTCATTCAGAAAGGGGTTTATACTGATAAGCTATATGAGGATTACAGGATGCCCGGCTACGGATGTGTATATTATTTTCTGAGATTATTTTTTTCCATCAATACCACTGTCAATGTGATCATCTTCCTGCAGTTGTTTCTGTCAGTTGTATCCGTTTATGTCCTTGCTTTGACAGCCTATATGGTATTCAAACGAGAGCGGTACTTTTATCTGACCTTCTTTTTGTATGCGGTCAGTACTTTTGTTTCAATATATGACCATGTATTACTCACTGAGAGTTTTTGTGCTTCTTCTTTTATTTTTTCGGTCTACTTTCTGGTGAAGGCCCAAAAGAATCCGAAGTATCTGATCTTATCCGGCTTGTTTCTGACCTGGTCTACATTTCTGAGACCTGTGATGTCTCTGGTTTTTATATTGTTCGTCCTGTACATCCTGATCAAATACATCAGGTCGTATAGCAAGGTTCAGGTAATGAAGTTTGTCCTCATGTTTTTACTTCCTTTCCTGATCATTGACGGGGCCTGGGTTTATAGAAACTACAAACTGTATAACGAGATCATACCTCTCACCAAGCATCGCTTTTACTCCAGTACCGAATTCACCTATTTGGGACATTTAAATTATATTCTCCAGGCATATGGCGGTTCGGTGGCAAGCTGGGAGCCGGATGCAGACGTACAGTTTTTCAAGCCCAGGAAAGATTTTAAGATGAAGATCAATGTGGTGCCGCCAAAGTACATTTATACCAGCCAGTTCAATTATGATAGCCTGCTGATAGTAAGGTCGCTCATTGCGGATATGCAGGATGAGACACTGGATAGTGCAAAGCACAAAGCTGAAGAGCAGGAACTGATATACAGAATGGATAAGTATACTAAATCAATACAGGATGAAAAGCCATTTTTGTTTTATATATGGGCAAGGATCCGATTTTTCAAAACTTTCCTTATTCATTCGGGCACTCACAATCTATTTTATAAAGGCAGTTCAGAATTGAATAAAATAGAATTGCTTGCCAAAATATTTTATTCATTACTATACGTTGTCGTTTTGATCGGAGGCTTTGCGGGAAGTTTCTATCTGCTTTATCTTGGTTTAAAAAATACAGATTATCTGCTGATGGGAACCATCGGACTTTACTTCGCTTTTGTCACTCCGATAGTCGTACGGATGGACCAGATCAGGTACTTTGTACCAGGTTATCCGTTTTTTGTCATAGCACTGATCTTTTGCATCTTGAGTATCCTCTCTCTGATCACAAAAAGATCAGAGGCATAAAAGCAATATTGCCTTAAGGTTTATAGTGGGGCAGAGAAACATAGAAGGATGTGCCTTTTTCGACCTCGGATACAAACCAGATATCTCCTTTGGCGTTTTCGATAATTTGCTTGCATATCGCCAGCCCTAGTCCGGTGCCAGATGATTTGGTTGTAAAGTTTGGTACAAAAACCTTCTCGTACGAATCAGGTGAGATGCCTGAGCCATTGTCTGTCACGATCACTTTTATGTTGCCTTGTTTCTCTTTGATCACGATGTCTATATCAGCCCTTGTGCCTTCCTGTACACTTTGGATCGCGTTTTTGATGAGGTTATTAAAGACTGAGACCATCTGATTCTTGTCAGCGAAAACAATAGCTCCGTCCTGATATGTCGAAAGACTGATGTGGACATTGTCTTCTTTTTCAAATAGGGCAGCGACACCTGACAGCACCTCGTTGAGATCTATGACTTCATTCTGCGATCTCGGCATCTGAGCGAAAGTAGAGAACGCTGTGGCGATGGAAGAGAGATTGTCTATCTGCTCGATCAGGGTTTTGTTGACTTTCTTGGCGAGTTCGGTCACGTCTTTGCCCTCGTCTATACTGCGCTGGAGGTACTGGATACTGAGCTTCATAGGTGTGAGCGGGTTCTTGATCTCATGTGCTATCTGTCGCGCCATTTCTCTCCATGCAGATTCGCGTTCGCTCTTGGCCAGTTTGGCGGCGCTATTTTCGAGCTCAGCTATCATCTTATTGTATTCGGATATCAGTGTACCTACCTCATCCTTGCTCTTCCATTCTATCGGTTCATTTTTCTTATTGAGGTTGAGTATCCTTAGTTTCTCACTGATGAAGCGCAGCGGCCGTGTGATGGAGTTTGATATAAAATATGCAAGCGCAGCTGCACAGAGCAATAGGAACACATAGGCATTCATCAGTGTCACCAGAAATGCAGATACCTCATCGTCTATGGTCTTGGATTTTTCGAAGTAAGGAACGTCGAGAAATGCCACAGTTGCCCCGGCCTTGTTTCGTATGGGCGCATATGAGGCTGTATAGCTAAGCTTTCCTATTTTTTCCTGCTGCGTATATTGAGTCTCGTGTTCCATACCCAGTTCCTCAAAGGCTATTGGGTCCATCCGTTTTGAGATGAGTCCATTGTCAAAGATGGACTGCTGTGAGGATGTGGCGAGCTCACCATCCACATCATATATATTGATATCTATATTCTGTATGTCCGATATTTTGACGAGCTCTATACCCAGTATGTCTGCGAGGTTGATCTTGCCCGAGGTGCTGTCGGTCTGCTGAGAGTCATAGTTGTCCTGAATGAAGTATTCGATGTTAGCCAGTATAGCTTTTTCTTTTCTGATCAGCCTGTCTGTATAGAATGTGTCGTATTGGGTCTTGAAGAAACTTATGGTGAGTGATCCTATGACTACGAAGGAAACAATGATGATAAAGAGCATCGTATAGTTGATCCGTGTGCGGAAGGATATATTTATACTTTCTGTCACCCCTGTGTTTGACCGGATGGATCTATATATATTGATGAGAGAAAGTATCAGGAAAGTGACGATGAGATATATCACAAAGAAATAGGACATCGTAGCCACCGGTTCAAAGAACCCTTCCTGAGGAATGGATATGATGATACTTCTGTTGTTAGGATATTTGCAAGCAAGATGCTCCCATTCATCTGTCTCGATAAATTTAGGTTCATTGAGCGGAGTGTTCATACTTCGATCCCAATAATAGGTATATGGGAAGTCGCCGTGCTGCACTACGAGCCTGTCATTATGATAGATCGCAAAATTATAGGCGCTATTATCTATTGTAGATATGATGTTCTGGCCGAGAAGCAGCTCAGGATATACACTCTGCCCGTTATATATCTTAGGCGTCAGGTAGAGTACCAGTTCGCCGAGCCTTGAGTTGTTATTGTTGATGATCGGGATGATACCTATATAGGTAGAGTTGGTCAGCGAGTCATTGATATAGACCAGGTCAGGGGTAGAGGTAGTAGTGTCAAATACATCTTTGAAATGTGCATAAGGCACAGTATCCCTGCGAAACAGCGGGTTTCTGAGAGAGTCATAAGCATATACCTTGATGTCATATTTGCTGAAGTAGCCACTAAAATACAGTGAATTGATCCTGTCATGCAGGTCTCTGGATGATGATGGTTTATGTACAAAGAAATTTTTGACCAGTTTATCCGTGCTGATCCGGTCTGCAATATCCGAGTAGGTGAATTCTGCGATATAGTCATGGCCTGCAAGAAGTTTTCCGGCCAGAAATTCTCGTTTGTTCCTTTCTTTATGTTCGTAGAGATTTTCTATCAGAAACATTGACAGTATGCTGTAGAGGAGTATGAATATCAGAATGTTTCTGGTGGTTCTTAGCTCATCGGAATATTTGAAAATGAGATAGCCGGTGAGCGTAAAAAAGAAGCTCCAGATCGCAGTAAACAAAATAGATTCCAAGAAGTGTACATCATAGACATACCATATGAATATATCGCCGGCTATAATAGTGCCGATGACAAGAAAGATGACTGATACATCCAGGTCTATCAGTCTCCTGAAGGCATTGGTGCTGAATAGAAAATGACTGATCAGTAAAGCTGAGATGCATAGGAGGCCCAATAAGCTATATTGGTTTAGGCTTAAGATATTGTATACCTCAAATGATATCACTGAGTCCATGACCAGTGACTTGAATATCCAATAGATACTGCCCGAACCGATAAACTGCAATGAGATCAGAAAGGCCTGCTCCAATCTACGGTAGCGCGGAGGGAATAGTGATAATGCGAATCTCTCATCCAGACTGAAATAAAATGCAGAGAACCAGAAGATCATAGCACAGGTCAGCATCAGGTCGCCTAATGATCCTGCGAATAAAGAGGAACCGTATAGTGACGGGTTAAAGAGGTCGAGTTTATAAAATTCAGCTGGGAATTTGAATGTGATCATACCATACCTTATAGCTAAGACAGTAGTGATCAGAAATATCAAACTCCAATGAGGGCCTTTGATACGAGCTATGATATGTGCGAGTTCATGGAGGTAGAAGCCAATGATGAGTAGTATAAGCAGGTAAACAAAGACCAGCGCTATATTGGCTGTAGTATCGACGTGTGTATCATCAGCATACAGGCTGAAGAGCACCCGCCCGTCGCGGGCATGTACGGGTACTGAGCCGGGTATTTTGACCTCAGTGATGTTATAGTTAGAGGGTATCTTGAAGCCTACATCATATTCATTTTTGAGGAACTTATTTTCGAAACGGTACTCATGTTTCAGGAGCAGGTAGCCGAGTAGTTCATTCCCATTAGCCGCATGGCGTATCATCTGGAGATACCATCCGTTTTTTAGTTTGCTGACAGTGGCCTCGGGTGTGTTCAGTTTATTGTCAGCTGTCGGAGCTACAGTATTGTCATTATAGAGCAAAATCGAGTCGTGCTGATTGAGTACGAAAACCTTGATGCGGGTCGATTCCAGCAGGTCGGCCTGAGTATGCAGGTCTGCCTTGGCTATTTTGTCAAAGTCATTCTGCGAGTCGGTGATGAGGTTCTCGATCTTATTGGCGGATGTCGTCAGGTCTTCCTGCGGAGCTTTGGAGATAGCCACTATGAGCAGTATCCCCAGCAGCACTGGGAGGAAATAAGCCCGATATTTATTCAAAAATGCCAGCAAGCCTGGGTAGGTTTAGAGGAGTTTAGAAAGGATATAGATACAAAAATCATTCCTAATTCGGAAAAAGGAGCTATCCGGACTCTTCCTTGTCTGACTTTGGTTTTGATCAGGAGCCATATCGAAATGGCAAAACTTTTAGTCCGGTGAGGCAGCTATGCTATCATTGCTATCAGAAAGTTTTTATCCTGCAAATTGATTTTCGAGCGATGCTGAAGCCCAGTAAAACTGTCCTTTTTTTCTTATTACGAAAACCAATTCTAAGATCAATCGCTTTAGTTTGGCTCAGTGCCATGCTGCATAAGGGTTTCAAGCGCACCTGTATTTTCTATTCGACCGATAAACATTGGTATAGCTCATTTCTGCCGTATGATGGTCATGCCGTGGGCTATAAATTTTGCAAATTGGGCTTATTATGCTATATTTGTATTTATTGTATGAAAAATGTTCTTTAAGATACCCATTTTGTTATGTCAGCTTGGCTGTATGCCTTTAAAATTTGAAGTTTTGTGATTTAGGCGATTTACAGTAAGTTTGCAATCCTTTAGGAAAAAATATGGCAGTAAAATTAAATAAAGACACCTATCTGGGCTGGTATGAGCTGATGGTCAGGCTTCGCAAGTTTGAGGAGCGTGCCGGTATGCTCTACGGGCAGCAGAAGATCAGGGGTTTTTGTCACTTATATATAGGTCAGGAAGCTGTGGCTGCGGGTACTGTATCTGCGCTAAGGGCAGATGACAGGGTAATCACTGCCTATCGCGACCATGCACTCGCCATTGCCAAAGGCATCACTGCCAATGAGGCCATGGCGGAACTCTTTGGCAAGGCCACCGGCTGTACCAAGGGCAAAGGCGGCTCGATGCACTTCTTTTCTAAAGAACATAACTTCTTCGGCGGGCATGGCATAGTCGGTGCTCAGATCGGTCTCGGTGCCGGTATAGCTTTCGCTGATCAGTACCTCGATAAAGATAATGTGACCATTTGTTTCTTTGGCGATGGAGCAGCCAGACAGGGTATCCTGCATGAGGTATTTAATATGGCCATGACCTGGAAGCTGCCGGTGATATTCGTCTGCGAAAATAACGGCTATGCGATGGGAACATCGGTAGGCCGCTCGAGTAATGTGACCAATATCGTAGAACTCGGCAAAGCATACGAAATGCCGTCAGAGAGTGTAGATGGTATGAAGTGCGAAACGGTACATGATGCAGTGGCAAAGGCGGCTGACCGCGCCAGAAAAGGCGAAGGCCCGACATTTCTAGAGATAATGACCTATCGCTACAAAGGGCACTCGATGAGCGATCCGCAGAAATACCGCTCCAAAGAAGAAGTAGAGTCATACAAAAAACTTGACCCGATAGAGACCACACTGGCACTTATTCTGAGCAAGAAATATGCAACACAGGCCGAAGTAGATGCTATCAATGCCAAAGTAGATGCTGAGATAGAAGAGTGCGTGAAATTTGCTGAAGAATCTCCTGCCCCAGAGGACAGCGAGATATTTAATCATATCTATGCAGAGCATGATTACCCTTTTTTAACTGAATAATCAAACAACAATAACCTAAATACAAAAATCAAAAATGGCAGAACAAGAAGTACACGAGCCTTTAGAAGAGATCACCGACGTTTGGCACAACATTGAGAATTGGTTTGAAGACAACAAACAGAGTGTAGCTATCGGTGGTACTGTGATCGCGGTGGTGATAGTAGCTGTGGTATATATATTCGCCAAGTGGCTACCGGACAGAAACCTCAAGGCTCAACGTGAGATGTTTACTGCAGAAATGGAATTCGCAAAGGATTCGTTTGATATAGCGCTGAACGGTAATGGCCTGACCAAAGGATTCCTTGAGATCAAAAAGAAATATAGCTTCACCAAAGCAGCTAACCTTTCTAATTACTACATCGGTATCTGCTATCTGAACAAGAAGGACTATAAAAATGCGGTAGACTATTTGGGAAGCTTCAGCACCAGTGATCCGATACTCGGAGCAGCTAAGTTGAACCTGATGGGTGATGCATATGCTGACCAGAATAAGTCAGATGACGCGATCAGTTACTATAAGAAAGCTGCAGACTATTCTGACAATGAGCAGTATACTCCATACTATCTTCTTAAACTCGGTATGTACTATGAGGTGCAGAAGAAATACAATGATGCCAAGGAAGCATATAACAAAGTAAAAGAAAAATATCCAAACAGTCAGGAAGGTAGGCAGGTAGACAAATACCTCGCTCGTGTGAATGCTGAAGGATAGTTCTATTTATGATTGCTGATTTCTGATTGTTGATTTGCCTCTATGTGAAAGTCGGGGTTAAAATGAAATGCCATAAAATCGTTTCTTCTTTTCTACATTATTATATTTTCATTTTCTACTTTTATTTTTATTAATCAATCGGCACATTGGCATATTGAATAATTGGCACATTTAACCTTCATCAATAGTCAGTGCAATCACAAATCATATATCACAAATCAAAAAATTTGCAATGGCTACAAACCTCAAAAACCTTTCTGACTATGACCCTACTCAGATCCCCGACGGGAGTGAGTACACCATCGGTATCATAGTATCAGAATATAACAGCGATATCACATTCGCCCTCAGGGATGCTTGTGTCAATACCCTGCTGGCGCATAATGTCAGCGAAGAAGGCATTACGATAGACTATGCACCAGGGGCGTTTGAATTGCCGGTGGCTGCGCAGTCGCTGTACTTTGGTACACAGTGCGATGCCGTGATCGTGCTCGGATGTGTGATCAAGGGGGACACCGACCACGACATCTATATCAATCAGGCAGTGTCTCAGGGCATCATGAATCTCAGCATAGAGCTTGATATGCCGTTTATTTTCGGCTTGCTCACTACCAATGACCATCAGCAGGCACTAGACAGAGCAGGTGGCAAGCATGGCAATAAAGGCACCGAGTGTGCCATCGCAGCTCTAAAGATGCTCGCACTGCAAGAGCGTCATGCGATGGATGAAGATGAATTTGATGCATTGTTTGATGAGGAGGAATTGGAAGACTAAAAGAAGGGACGAGGGACGAAGGACGTGTGTTTTAACCCGTCTCCCGTCCCACGTCCCTCGCCCCTGATTATATGAAACTACATACAATAGATACAGGCTTATTCAAACTCGACGGTGGAGCGATGTTCGGTGTAGTGCCAAAGAGCATGTGGGTCAAGATGCACGCACCTGATGCCAATAATATGTGCACCTGGGCCATGCGCTGCCTGCTGATCGAAGACGGCAAGCAACTCATACTGATAGATTGCGGCATGGGCTATAAGCAGGATGAGAAATTCTTCAGCCGCTATGAGCCCCATGGCGATGATACTCTGGAGAAATCACTCGCTAAACTGGGGTATCACACGGATGATATCACAGATATGCTTTTGTCACACCTTCATTTTGACCACTGTGGTGGCGCGATCAAAAAAGAAGGTGAAAAATTAGTGCCAACTTTCAAAAATGCTACTTACTGGAGTAATGAAAAGCACTGGGAATGGGCGGTGAAACCCAATGCACGCGAGAAAGCATCTTTCTTGAAAGAAAATATCCTGCCTATTCAAGAGAGCGGACAATTAAAGTTCATCGAAGATGGATCGAGGGCCATCAATCCTAATATCCTGATCGAAACTGTCAGTGGGCATACTGAAAGCATGATGACACCGCATATCAGTTATAAGGGTCACACGATAGTATACTGCGCTGACCTGATACCATCGCGCTGGCACCTATCTATTCCTTTTGTGATGGCATATGATACCCGTCCGCTGCTCACACTCGATGAGAAAGAAAGTCTTTTGCCGAAGGCTGCAGAAAATAATTACTTACTCTATCTCGAGCATGACCCAAATGTCGAGATGATCAGCCTTCAAAATACAGACAAGGGTGTGCGTGAGAAAGAGCAGTTGAAGTTGGTAGATCTGTGATTACTTTCCGCTTGATATCAGCCTTTCCAACTCTGCTTCTTTTTCTTTTTGCTCTTTGATCTTACGCAGCTCAAGCGGCGCTTCAAATTCATTTTTATTGAGGTCGCCGAGTTTGAATATTTGCAGTGATGGGTCATTCAGAAATCTGATCTTCTTTTTGACAGCAGGTGTGAGCACGAAACCTATAGAGACAGAGTTGTTGTTGTTATTCAGTTCTGTCATCGGGCGGAGGATAGATATGGTCAGGTATTCATTGCCATTGCCGTTTTCTGATATCACAGCCTCTATCTTTGTCTTCTCAGGTTGTTTATGCTCCAGCATATATTTGAGCAGGCTCTTGGTTAGCCAGCGACGGTAGTTTTGTTCACTCAGCGTGTATTCGAAGTTGGCAGGATTGCTCGACAGGTGAAGTTCCTTTGATATTTCTTTGAGATTTTTCTCCGGTTCCTTGCTGCTGTAGCGGATAAAGAAAAGCTCATTGATACCGAAATACTTGGGTAGTATATTAGTGATGCGGGTTAATAGCATTTCCGGCGAGGCATTGTATTTGTCTAAAAGCCTAATCAATACCTCGGGATAGAATTTCGGCGATTCAAAGAATTGTTCAATGTCTTTTATGAAAAGATCTTTATTGATATGCAATGCTTGTGCGAAATAAGACGCACGGAAGTTATTCAATACCTGATCGAATGAATCTACCTTCAGCCATGGCGTAGTATTTGGCCGTTTCTCGATCTTAAGAGCGGCGAAGCCTATCTCACGGCCATAGAGAAATGCTTTCTGCTGATCGGTTAGCTTTTTATTGCAGAGCAGGGTAGTTCGGCCATTGCGGATAGTGACAGAGCGGAGCTGTTTGAGTTTGGGATAGTCGGCGAAGTCCGTAGGCTGAATGTTATAACCGAACTTCTCTTTCAGTATCTCATCAAATTCATTAAGCGGCACGGGAGGCAGATTATCAAATCCCGTCTCTTTGATAAATGCCGAGACTGCATCCTCTATATCTTCGAAATAGTTGTCGTTTAGTTCCTGATAGGAGCGGAGGCAGAGAAAAAAGAAGTGCTCCTGTTTCAGGTTATAGTTTCTGGCGATCTCAAAGATAGAATTGATAAAAGCCGAGACCCTGATGGGCTCATTGGCGACCATATTCAGCAAGGTTCCTTTGTCTATACCGAAAGTCTCAAAAAGGAAGTCATTGATCACATCCAGATTGAGGAACTGACCGACAGGAGCGAGATTTTTATTGAGTTTTAGGGATACAAGCTGATCGTAACTTGTATTGAGCGCTTTAGATAACTCGTTGATCTTGTCAGTCTTGGGGTATTTCTTGCCATTCTCGATCTCATTGAGATAGGAGATAGAGATACCGCTTTTTTGCGATAACTGCTGCAGTGACAGCCGCAAATCACTGCGTAGCTTCTTGACCTTGATGCCAAAAATGATGCGAATATTTTCTTCCGTCAGGTTTTCCATCTTTTTATTGCGAATTTCTATCGAATAGCGAAAATACGCAAAAAATAAATATTTGCGAAATTACATTTTTAGCGAAAATTCGCTTGGATTTTCAAAAAATGCTTTTCATCTTTGCCACATCAAATTTTAATCATGGCAGAAAGCACAACTTTAGATGTAAAAATAGCAGGCGCGGTTCCTGCTGAGTTTCAGTCACAGTTCAATGAAGCCATGAAACTCGTGGTAAAACTGCATGAGAAATTTAATGGCCGCAGATTGGAGCTACTCAAAGCACGTGAGGCTCGTCAGTTGAGAATTGACAAAGGTGAGTTGCCTGATTTCCTCCCGGAGACAAAATCGATCAGAGATAGCGAGTGGGTCGCTGCCCCGATACCTGCCGACCTGCAGGATAGGAGAGTGGAGATCACAGGACCTGTAGACAGAAAGATGATCATCAATGCGCTGAACTCCGGCGCGAAGATGTTCATGGCGGATTTTGAAGATTCTAACTCTCCGACCTGGAGCAACTGTATAGATGGCCAGATCAATCTACAGGATGCCATCAAAAAAACGATCACCTATACCAATCCGGAGAACGGTAAAGATTATAAACTGAATGACACTATTGCCACACTATTGGTGCGTCCTCGCGGATGGCATCTTCCTGAGAAACACGTTACAATAAACGGCGAAGCTGTTAGTGGTTCTTTGTTTGACTTCGGCATATTCTTTTATGTCAATGCAAAGCAGCTGATAGCAAATGGCACAGGCCCATATTTCTACTTGCCGAAGATGGAATCGCACCTGGAGGCCTGTCTATGGAATGACGTTTTTGGTTTTGCACAAAATGAGCTCGGTATACCACAGGGCACAATCAAGGCAACAGTATTGATAGAGACTATCACGGCTACATTTGAACTGCACGAAATCATTTATGAATTGCGCGAACATATGGCCGGCCTCAACTGCGGACGCTGGGATTATATCTTCTCTTATATCAAGAAATTCAGGAACCTCGACAGCAGGTTTGTATTGCCTGACCGTGCTCAGGTCACTATGGCGGTGCCTTTCATGAGCAATTATTCCAAGCTGGTCATTCAGACTTGCCACAAACGCCGCGTGCATGCTATGGGTGGTATGGCTGCATTCATTCCTATCAAAGGGGATGAAGCTGCAAATAATGCTGCGATAGAAAAAGTAAAACAGGATAAACTTCGCGAAGTAACCAATGGCCATGATGGTACATGGGTAGCGCATCCGGGTCTGGTAAAGGTAGCGATGGATATCTTTAATGAGCACATGCCTACGCCTAATAATTATGCCATCAAACGTGAGGGTGAAGTATACACTCAGAAAGATTTGTTGGAATTGCCTGCAGGAACAATCACAGAGGCGGGTCTGAGGATGAATATCAATGTCGGTATCCTCTATATCGAGTCATGGCTTCGCGGTGTCGGAGCGGCGGCACTGCATAATCTGATGGAAGATGCGGCTACTGCTGAGATATCTCGCACGCAGGTGTGGCAATGGATTAAGAACGGAAGTAAGCTCGATGACGGCAGAGTTGTGACAGTAGACCTGATTGATGAAATATTGCCGTCGGAGGTAAATAAGATAATAGACTATGTAGGTGAAGATGCATATGAGAAAGGTGAGTTCGATAAAGCGACAAGTATCTTCTATCACCTCATCACGCAGAAAGATTATGTAGAGTTTCTGACACTTCCGGCGTATGACGAGATAAATTAGACGACAGGCAACATTTTAAAATATCATAAATAATAAATACAAAAATGGCAACACAACAGGAAAGAGCAGAATTGCTCAAAAAAGAATGGGCTACTAACTCGCGATGGAAAGGTGTAAACCGTCCGTACAGTGCGGAAGAAGTGATTAAGATAAGCGGATCTGTAAAGATCGAATATAGTCTGGCTAAGAATGGTGCAGAAAAGCTTTGGAATAAACTGCATACTGACTCATGGGTGTCAGGCCTCGGCGCTCTGACAGGCAATCAGGCTATTCAGGAAGTATCTGCAGGCATGAAGGCGATATACCTCTCCGGCTGGCAGGTAGCGGGCGATGCAAACCTCTCTGGTGAGATGTATCCTGATCAGTCTTTGTATCCGGCTAATTCTGTTCCTTCTGTTGTCAAAAAAATAAATAACGCACTGCTCCGCAGGGATCAGATAGAATATATGGAAGGTGAGCCTCAGCGTGACTGGATGGTGCCTATCGTAGCTGATGCTGAAGCAGGATTCGGCGGCAACCTAAATGCATTCGAACTGATGAAACAGATGATCGATGCAGGCGCTGCCGGTGTACACTGGGAAGATCAACTCGCATCTGCTAAGAAGTGCGGCCACATGGGTGGCAAGGTACTCGTGCCTACACAAGAAGCAATAAACAAACTCGTAGCGGCACGTCTGGCTGCTGATGTATGCGGAGTATCATCGCTCATTATCGCAAGGACTGATGCAGAATCTGCTAACCTGATCACTGCTGATATCGATCCAAGAGACACTAAGTTTTTGACAGGTGAGCGTTCTCCGGAAGGTTTCTATTATGTCAAGAACGGTTTGGAGCAGGGTATAGACAGAGGATTGAGCTACGCACCATATGCTGACCTGATATGGATGGAGACCGGCAATCCTGATCTGGGATTAGCTCGTGAGTTCGCACAAGGTATTCATGCTAAATATCCGGGCAAGATGCTGGCATATAACTGCTCACCATCTTTCAACTGGGCTAAATTCATGGACGTAAAGCAAATGACCACATTCCGGGAGGATCTTGCTGCTTTGGGGTACAAGTTCCAATTTATCACACTGGCAGGTTTCCATGCACTCAATACATCAATGTTTGAACTGTCTAAGGCATATGTAGACCGAGGCATGGCAGGTTTCTCAGAATTGCAGCAACGTGAGTTTGCCTTGGAGAAAGATGGCTTTAAAGCTATCAAGCATCAGGCGTTCGTGGGCACAGGCTACTTTGATGCTGTGCAGAATGTAGTTCAGCAAGGGGCTTCATCTACTGTGGCAATGGCCGGCTCTACGGAGACTGAACAGTTTCATTGATATAATTTCATGTGAATAGAAATGAAAGGTTTGTGCATTTGCTCAAACCTTTTTTTATTTTTACTGGTACAACAGAACTCATGTTTAACAAGAATATCAAGTCTCTTCTTACCCTTATCATTTGCAGTCTGTTTCTGTTTTATTCCCCTTTTCTTACTAAACGGTGGAATAATAGTGGGCCTCAGGCAGTGATCTGCTGGGACAATTATGGATACTATCTCTATCTGCCAGCATTATTTTATGATGATCTTGGCAAACTGCATAAGTATGATTATATACAAGCTACTTACCACCCGGCCAGCGATGCCAAAGATCAGGCTTTTATCCAGTCTTTGACCGGGAAATATGTTATGAACTATTCATGCGGCCAGGCCATTCTTGAATCTCCTGCATTTGCAATAGGACATTTCTTGGCAAAGGCTTCGGGATATAAGGCAGACGGATTTACGCTGCCATATCAGGTGGCCCTGACTTTTTGGTGTGTTTTTGTAGCATGTTTGGGCCTATGGACCATGCGAAAATTGCTTTTAAGATATTTTGATGACTGGCTTGTGGCCATTTGTCTCCTTATTCTCTGTATCGGTACTAACTATTACTATTATGTGTCTTTTTCTATATTGACTCATGCTTACCTTTTTACTATTTATTCATTTATCCTTTATCTGACCGATAGTTTTTACCGAAGCGAAAAAAAGCAAATAGTATATGTCGTATTTATCGGATTATTATCAGGTCTGGCTGCTATCACACGACCGACAGAGATCATATGCGTGATCATTCCAGTCTTGTGGGGCGTAGATGGGATAGACAGTCTGAGAGAAAGGGCCACCTTCCTATTAAAAAATACAAAGTTTATTTTCCTATATATTCTTTCAGTGTTTATAGCTGCATTACCACAGCTTATATATTGGAAGGTATATGCGGGTCACTGGTTATTTTTTAGTTACCATGGAGCGGATAAGACATTTAGCTTTCTCCATCCACATGTGCTTGATGTACTTTTCAGCTATCAGAAAGGATGGTTTACTTATACCCCGGTCATGTTTTTATCTATATTAGGTTTCTATCAACTCTACAAAAATTACACCCAGCTGTTTTGGTGTATTGCTGTATTCACTATTGGGAATATTTACCTGGTGTCATCATGGGATATATGGTGGTATGGAGGTAGTTTTTCTATGAGGGCATTGATACAATCTTATGCATTATTAATGTTTCCACTGTCTGCTTTTTTAAGTGATATGCTACGGAGAAAATATTTGAAGTATATCACTGTAGCTATTCTATTGTTTTGTGCATGGCTAAATTTATTCATGACTTATCAAGGTAATGGCTCATTCAAATATGGTATTCTGGAAGGTGAAGGAATGACATATGCATACTATTGGAGGATCTTTGGCAAGACGGATATTACTCTAAAAGACAAAAAACTTCTTGACACAAATGAAGAAATGCCGGAAAGAGCCGAGGCAGGTCTGAAAGAAATATACTATACAGAATTAGAAAACATCTCGTTTTCGGACTCTACTTTTGCACTATCAGGCAATAAAGCATTTAAATTAGATCAGGAGAAACAAGGAACAGAAAGCCTTCATATAACTGTCAATAACAATATTCATAAGGGGTGGTATCGGATATATGCCAGTGTTTTCTATCCGGACAAGGAATGGAATATGTGGTGTCAGACTCATTTTTCTGTATCTTTCAATAAACAAGGTAAAGTGGTAAAGCAGAAAATGATCAGAATTCAGAGAATCACGGAGCAAGGTTCATGGCAGGAGATATACCTTGACATCAAAGTGCCATCAAAAGAGTATGATGCACTTGATGTGAGTTTTTGGAATGCGAATAGTAGGAAAGTGATCTATATTGACAATATTAGGGTCAGTTATACTATTGACCAGTAAAATAGGAGTTCACGTATTTTATGAAATATAATTTCTGGAAAATTATTTTACCTATCCTTGCTTTATATTTGGGCATACAGGTATATTACTTTCTTATCTACACCCCGCCTAATTATATTCTGCCTCTGACCTGGGATAAGTTTGGATATTATTTATACCTGCCTGCGGCTTTTATTTACCATGATATTTTGCATTTAGGCTTTATGGAGGCTTTGATGAAAAAGTATGAATTAAGCGGCTACTTTTATCAGGCACACATATACAAGAACGGGAATTATGTACTGAGCTATACATTAGGCTTGGCTCTTCTGGAGTTTCCTTTTTTCTGTCTGGGACACATTGTAGCATGTGTTTTGGGCTACCCTTTAGATGGGTTCTCTATGCCCTATCAGTTTTGCATCACGCTGGGAGGAACTTTCTATTCAATGATAGGGCTGGGGTTTACTTATATAAATCTCCGTTTCTTTTTCAGGGATAGTATAGCGATACTGATGATGGCTATACTTCTCCTCACTACGAATTATTTTTTTTATAGTGTATTTGAAAATGGCATGACGCATACATATCTGTTTACTATGTACGCTGTGACTATTTATTGTACGATCAAATGGCATGAAAGACAGAAATCATCCTATGCGATATTGATGGGCTTAGCCATAGGACTGGCAATAGTGATGAGGCCTTCAGAGGTCCTTATCATATTGATCCCATTGTTATGGAATATTAAGGACAAGGGGTCATTGCAGGAGAAATTTTGCCTTGTAATGAAGAATTACATACATCTGGCATTAATGGCATTTATTGTATTGCTCATAGGGTCGATTCAATTGCTATATTGGAAATATTCGACCGGTCATTGGCTTTATAATTCTTATAAAGAGACAGGCCAGTCTTTTGATTTTCGTCATCCCTATCTTCTTAAAGGTATATTTAGTCTAAAGAAAGGATGGCTGGTATATAGTCCGATCATGATCTTATCGTTTTTGGGCTTTCCCTTTTTGTATAAGAATGCCCGGCAAGTTTCCCTGCCGATCGTGACCTATATGCTTATTAATATTTATGTTGTTTTTAGTTGGTGCCAGTGGGACTACGGTGGTGGATTTGGGAGCAGGCCATTGGTACAGTCTTATGCCGTAATAATTTTGTCAATGGGCTTTGCTATTCAATTTCTTTTTTCAAAACCAGGTTTAAAGTATTTGACTGTTTTGTTTATATCAGGTTGTTCTGTTTTGAACCTGATGCAAACTATCCAATATGCAAAAGGGCTGCTGAGCCCGGGGGGGCTTAATTCTTATAGTTATCGCCTGCTGTTTGGAAAGCTGTCAATCAATACAGACGATTTGAAATCATTTCAAAAGCTAGACAAAATAGAAGGCGTAATATTGTCAGTAGATACTATATCTGCTCATGTGCAGGGTGAAGGCAGATCTTCATTTTTGATGACCAGCCCAATTTTATTGCCCGGTAATGATAGCCTGATATATACTGGTGAATTAAGATCAGGTGATGTGTCGTATCTCAGATTGACTGCCAAGGGTAGGTTTGATGCCATTTCTTATAACTACAAAGAGCTGCCTGCAATTAAATTATCTTATACAGATGAGACACATCGGAAAATATCTGAAAGAATAGTAAAGATTGAACCATTGATCAACCGCCTTGACAAGCAATTAAATGTCGATTATTTAGGCGATCCGAATGTTTGGTGCCCTTTCGATTTTGTGCTCAAAACTCCGCCCAAGGCAAGATATCTTTCAATATCAATAGTTAATCATAGTGGAAATAATACAATGGTAGATAGCTTGATGATAGAACAAATACATATAAAGTAACTTTTGCTATAGCATTCCCTCATCCGAAAAACTATAATAGGCATTTTCGCCGATGATGAGGTGGTCATTTAGCTGGATCTCCATAGTGGTGCATGCAGCTTTTAATTTTTTTGTCATATCTATGTCCTGCTGTGAGGGTTTGAGATTGCCGGAGGGGTGATTGTGCGCTACTATGATATAGGAGGCTAACTTTTCGATGGCTGCCTTGAGGATGATCTTGATATCGGCTATTGTTCCGGATATGCCGCCACGACTGAGCGTATCATGAGAGATCACCTTTAGGGATTTACTTAAGTAGAGTACTACAAATTCTTCATGTGCCAGATCAGAAAGAGAAGCCTGAATATAATCGTACGCTTGTGAGGAATTTTTGATGACAGGTTTTTCGAGAGCACTGCTCCTCTGCCTGCGCCTGCCGAGTTCCATGGCAGCAATGATGCTAATGGCCTTCGCTTCGCCTATGCCCCGATATTTTTTCAGATCGTTTACACTCAGTTTGCTTAGCTCCAGAAGGTTATTCTGTGATCCCTCGAGTATCCTTTGCGACAGGCTCACAGCTGACTCGTCGTCATTGCCGGAGCTGATCAGGATGGCTATCAGTTCGGCATCGCTGAGAGCGGCTTTACCTTTAAGCATTAGTTTCTCGCGGGGCCTGTCATCTTCTGCCCACTGTTTGATGCTGAATGGTATTTTATCTTCTGACATTTTAACTATTGTTTGGAAGGTTGATTTAGAAATTTCGAACGTTTGTATTACAAAAATATGTTGAGTGAAATTTATAGTACGAATGTTTGAATTTAATGTTTAGACGCAGGTCTTAGTATAATTTTGCGCATCAAAAGAATTAAAAAATATTGTAATGAGAAAGATACTCTTGACCTTTGTTCTTTTTTGCTCTGTAGCTGCTTATGCTCAGCGTGATTATAAACAGAATGTAGAGATAGTCCGCGATAGTTTCGGGGTGCCTCATATATTTGGCAAGACTGATGCAGACGTAGGCTATGGTTTGGGGTGGGCTACCTGTGAAGATGATTTTAAGACACTGCAATGGATGTTTCTGGCAGGTAAAAAAATGGCAGGCAGAAACATTGGTAAAGATGGTGCAATAATAGATTTTGCAGTCAATCTGCTGCGTGTCAGGGAACTGGTAGATGAGCGATATGAGAAAGACCTTTCACCTCATGTGCGTGAGATCATCGAGGCAATGACAGCCGCAGTCAATAAATATGCAGAGCTGCACCCAGAGGAGGTATTAGTTAAAAAAGCTTTCCCGGCTTCACCTAAAGATATTGTAGCAGGGTATGTACTCGCAGAGGCGCTGCTCAGCGGAGTAGATGGCCCTCTGAAAGACATCGTAAATGGCAAACAGCCTCAGATTCCCTTTGCTGACAAAGGTAAAGGCTCAAACGGCATAGCCTTCAATTCAAGCAAGACTAAAGATGGCTCTGTCTATCTGGATATCAACTCACATCAACCTCTTGAGGGGCCTTTGTCATGGTATGAAATACATCTTTGTAGTGAGGAAGGCTGGAACGTCATGGGCGGTACCTTTCACGGCGGAGTGACAGTTTTTCATGGGGTGAATGAAAACCTTGGATGGGCTCATACTGTCAATAATTTTGATGCCGTAGACGTATTTCAGCTGCAAGCTGATCCGAATAAGAAAGGAAACTATCTGTTTGACGGAGTATCATACCCTCTGGAAACAAAGAAAGTATGGCTGCATGTGAATCTCGCTAAGAAAGGCAAATTCATACTACCCGTGTCGAAAAGGGTATGGTGGAGCAAATATGGCGCTACACTGGTCACAAAGAAAGGAATCTTCGCCATCCGTCTCGGTGCTACCTCTAATGTCAAGACCATTGAGCAATATTTCAGGATGAACAAAGCCCGCAATTATACGGAGTTCAGGGCGGCGCTGGATATACAAGGGGCTGCTATGATGACCACGATATATGGCGATAGGTTTGATACCATTTATTGCCTTAGCAATGGCCTGATACCTATTCGCCCGGCGGGATACAACTGGCAAAGCACAGTGCCGGGCAATACCTCAAAGACCCTTTGGACCACTTTTCATCCGGAGTCTGACCTGCCTCAGGTCGTAAATCCAAAGTCGGGGTATGTATTTAATTTCAATAATTCTGCCTTCGACTGTACTGCTCCCGCGGATGATCCTAAACCTGCAAACTATGACCCTACTATGGGCTATACCCTCACACCTACTAGCCGTAGTATACGCTTCAATGAGATCATAAAAAATTATGGAAAGATAGATTGGAATGATTTTCTGAAGATCAAATATGATGAAGGCTATGGCAGGCAGATACACTTCTTCAAAGACTTTCCGATAGATGATATTTTTGAATTGACAGAAAAAGAATATCCTGACGTAGCGGACATGCTTCATAAATTTCAAATATGGGATACCTATCGCCTTGCGCCAGTCACAGATACCAATTTTGCTGCGGTTTATAAGACTATGTGGAACCTCTACAGCGATAGCAATGATTCTACAGTCCACTTATACAGTACTGATGCTAAGGCAAGACATGATTTCTTCCTGAGCAGTATCCGCAAGTCGAAGAAAGAACTTATGAGAGATTTTGGCAGCATCAATATACAGCTCGGGGACCTGCAGAGGCATCAGCGAGGTAATGTAGATATACCATTAGGCGGTGGGCCTGATGTGATACGTGCGGCATATCCTCAGCCATACAAAAATGGCCGTTTCCGTGTATTTGTAGGAGACTCATACATCATGCTGGTCAGGTTTACTAAGGATGGCCCTGAGATACATACGGTGTCTCCATATGGGGCATCAAATAAACCCAATAGTCCACACTATACAGACCAGATGCAGCTATATGCCAATAAGCAAACTAAGCCGATGACCCTGAATAAGGCTGAAGTATATAAGCATGCTGAAAAAATCTATCACCCGCAATAATAGGCGTAAAACTTATCCATCATCTTCATTGCCTGACACACCTAAATGTCAAAGAACACTATTTGTGTTTATATTGCAAATATAGCATTTTTTATCATAATAGCCAAACCTCTTTTCCGTGACAGGAAGACTTTAGGCGTAGCATTTGAGCAAAACAGTAATTTATGGGTCGAAAAGAAAATGCAGGTAGGACCGAAACGCTTGTGGTCATTGTCTTTGCGCTGTGTGGGGAAGGATTGTATTTCGAATTGATTTTCGTGATAATAAAAAAAGACGGTTTTACTGGCTTATAGCATCGTTCGAAAATCAATTTTCGCTTAAATTATTTTCTGATAGCAATGATATCAGATCAGCTCCACAGAGATGCAAAATCTTGCGTCTCAAATGTGAAGAAGCAAGATTTTACGTCTCTACTCGTTAAAATTAATATGCTTGCCTCTAGTGCCGCTAAAGCGGGTCCAGAAGCCTTCCCTGTCAGATAGTTTTACAAATTTCGGTTCATAGGCACCTGAGAAATCTACCTTTGGCATTTGAGCATGCCAGTTATTTCTATTCACTATGACTGAATCATATACTATCGGGATGTAGTCCATATTGCCACACCTCTTTTTCAAGAAGCCTCTCAAGAGCTTGACTTGAAAAGGATCGGCTGCCAGAGCAACTCTTTTGAAACCCATCTTCTTTGCCATTTTGAGGCCATACCACACGTTTTCGGTGCTATGTTCTGCCCTGATCTCAGAGAAGGTATGATTAGCCGGCACGCCGAGTGAATCTGCAACTATCTTCATTGCTTTCCCTTCATAATATGGGGTACTAACAGCGGCGCCGGAGAAGATGATATTTTTTGCGATGCCATGATCGTATAGATATTTGGCCCATAGCACCCGGGCAGTAAAGATCAAACCCGAGCTGGTACTATCATTATAAGGTATACCTGTCACTATGATGACATCATAAGGCTCGCTTTGCTTTGCTTTTGCGAAATACTTTCTTGCAAATTTCTGGTCTGCGCAGGAGGTGGATATAAGCGAAGCAATGATGCCCAGAAGGATAAGTTTTGAGAATATTCTTGGTTGATTCATATAGCAATTTAATAAAAAAGCCGTTTCCATACAGAAACAGCTTTTTAGGATAATTGTTCACAGACTATTTATGGGAATATTCCCATTGCGTAGTATGCGTCTTTGATTTTGCTTATAGACAGGGCAAATGCTGCTGTACGCAGGTCCTGGATCGAGCGGGTTGATTTATGAAATTCACGGATCTCATGATATGCCTTGATCATAGTATCTTCCAGGCCGGAGTTGACGAGATCTATTTCATCAGCACCGTGTATCACTCTGTGAATTTGTTCTTTTGAGGCTTTCTGTCCGGTCAGTTCCTCGACCAGATCTATCATATTGCGCTGTGATTTTTCTTCAAAACGTTTTTGCATTCTTCCGAAGTTGACATGCGAAAGATTTTTCAGCCACTCAAAGTATGATACTGTCACACCACCTGCATTAATATATATATCAGGGATGATCATCACACCTTTTTTATTGAGTATCTCCGCAGCTGCCGGTGTCACAGGGCCGTTGGCTGCTTCTGCTATGATCTTAGCTCTGATCTTGGGGGCATTGACCTCAGTGATCTGCTTTTCTAGCGCAGCAGGTATCAATATGTCACACTCTATTTCCAGAGCATCCATATTTTTCTTAAAGTTCTTCGCACCCGGGAAATTCAATATAGATTTAGTTTCTTGTCTGTGTTTTAGTACTGCAACGGGATCAAGTCCTTTATCATTATAGATCGCGCCATCTGATTCTGATATGGCTATTACTTTTGCGCCATACTGAGTGATGATATTGGCTGTATGGTATCCCACATTGCCGAGGCCTTGAATGACGACACGTTTTCCTGCCAATCCAGTAGTTAAACCTATCTTCTTCATATCATCGGCATAGCTGCATACCTGATTGAGAGCGTATACTACACCGCGTCCTGTAGCTTCCGTCCGTCCGTGTATACCATTTTGGCTTACTGGCTTACCAGTCACGCAGGCATATCCGTCTACATCGCCGGGTTTCATGGTCATATAGGTATCCATGATGATCGCCATTTCTTTTTCGCCTGTACCATAGTCAGGTGCAGGTACATCGAGACCGGGCCCGATAAAGTTCTTTTTGATCAGCTCAGTAGTATAGCGACGTGTCACTGCTTCGATCACCTCTGGTGGTGTATTTCTTGGCGAGATCTTGATACCGCCTTTGGCACCACCGAAAGGCACATCTACGATAGCACATTTATAGGTCATGAGGGCAGCGAGCGCCATTACTTCATCCTGATCTACCTGGAGTGAGTAGCGAATACCACCTTTGGTCGGCATACGGTGGTGTGAGTGTTGCACCCGGTATGCTTCTATCACACGGATCTCATCCCCGAACTTGACAGGGAAATTCATTTTATAAATAGAGTTACACGCTTTGATCTGTTCGAGCAGGCCATTCGGGGCCTTGGTATGGGGAGCTGCTTTGTCAAAATAATAGGAAACTGATTGGGAGAAACTGAGTTCTTTTAGGTCAAGCTTAGGACTTTTCTTTTCAGACATAAATTAATGTTTAGTGAAAAATGTGCTACAGCCTTTCGGAAGCGCAATTCGAAGTAAAACCGATTTTTTGGATTTACAAATTATATTAGGGTAAAAAGGGAAAGTAGGGGGTCAGATATTACGACATCTTAATGTCTCTTTTACACTATGTTATCGATTTATTTACTATTATCCTCGAGTTTCTTCAATCTTCTTTCGAGGGAGAAAAGAAACAGGGTTATGCCTGCAAATATGATTACTAAAACAGCGACTACCACATACATTTTCAGATGGCTGCGCATCAGGCTTGAAGATGCTTGTTCGCCTTGAGCAGCAGCAGATAAGCTGAGTATTAATGATAAAAAAAATGGTGTTATTTTTCTCATTGTGACGATTTTTTTGACTCTAATAATTTAATGCGCACGCCGATCGATAATAGCCAGAATCCAAGCATTGACCAGCCTATCACAGCCGGGTAAAAGAACAGGCGTAAATGGCTATCCAGATCATATTTGCTGAAAGCAGGATTGCCGCCATTGCCCGGATGCAGCGAATCGGTCAGCCTCGGTATGATAAAGATGAAAAGCGTGAAGATCACGATAGCAAAAACATTGTAAACGGCACTGATCTTGGCTCGTTTGATCTCGTCAGTTAGCGAGCCGCGCAGCACTATATATGCCATATAGATAATCACCCCTACAGCAGCACCATTCAGCTTGGGGTCATTTGGCCAGGGCTCGCCCCAGGTATAGGTCGCCCATGTCATACCGGTAGCGAGGCCGAGCGCTCCGAACATCAGGGCTACATTCACTGCCTGAGATGCCAGTATGTCGTCTTCTATGCGCCCTTTGTTGAGATAGCGAACACTATATACGGTAGAGAATATCAGTATCAGCATCATAGCAAACCACATCGGTACATGGTAGAAAGTATTGCGGATGGACTGGTACAATATCTCTCGATATGGAAAGGCAAACTGAGAGAATTTTGCCACAGCTACTTCAGGCGAGCAGGTCGCTTTAATTTGTGTTGAATCAGCAGTAGAGTCTGCTACCTGACTAGGAAATACAGTCACCGCATCACGGATAGAAACTGTGCCGTCGAGTTTGTCATTAATTACAAGGTCAAAACTTTTTCCGATCAGTTTATTTGTGCTCTTTTTCGGGAAACTGAATACTATTTTTAGCAAACCGTTTTCGACTACAGTAGTTTTATCTGCGCAATAGAAATCCGTACCATTCTTAAACCAGACCTGTACATCAGCGGCATCTTTAAAATGCGTGTTAAATCCACGGAGTGTAAAATCAACAGTAGTATCAGACGAAAATGTGATCGGAAATACCGAAGTGATACCCGGGCCCAGTGGCACCAGCAGCCCGCCGATCAATACATACAGCAGGATTGCCACTGTTGTGTATTTCCACCATGTTTTTTTGAGAAGCTCTATCATAGAAATGAGCAGGAGTTGTTTTTAATCGCGCCAAATATATGGAAAAAGCACGTATGCCAGCAGCAATTGAATGACATCAAATGCACCGAGTAGTGCCATGTTTGTAAATGCTTCATTGGTGAACTCGCTTTCGCCTATAGCGGCTGCAGTGAGCTTTGTGATAAAAATCAACAGCGGAATAATGATGGGAAATCCCAGCACTGCGACCAGTGTGGCGTTATTTCCCGCACGGGAAGCTATGGCACCCATCAGGGTAAAGAGAAATGAATACCCGGTACCACCCAGCAGGGCAGTGGCAAAGAACAGCGGTAAATTGGTAACCGGATTGCCGATCATCACAGCAAAGACGACAAACGCTAGTGTGATAAGCAGTATAGTAAAGATGAAGTTGTAAAGCAGTTTAGACAGGATGATGGCCTGCGGACTAGCGATATAGTAATAGTAATGACTGCGTCCCTCAGGTTCACGAAAGAAGCCATTGGCTATGGCATTGATAGAGCTGAAAAGGATGATCAACCAGAAAAATATGCCCCAGATCACAGGACTGAGCTGTTTGATGCTGTCGTTATAATTCAACGAGAAATAGATCACCATGACAGATGAAAGTACATACAGTGCGATTCCGCCGATAACATATCTATTCCTGAACTCAATGAGCAGGTCCTTGCGGAAAAGTGATATGGTCGTGCGGAGCAGCATGAAAGTAAAAGTAAACAAAATGAGGCTATTTGCCTGAACCAGTCTAGGATAATACTAAGCCGGTACAGCTATGCCAAACTCTTGGAGTACCTGCGGGAGCCATGCATCTATACGCTCATTGGTGAGCTCATCCTGATTGTCAGTGTCGAGGCAGAGGCCAACGAATTTATCGCCGCGCTGGGCCTTTGACTCATCATGCTCATAGCCTTTGACCGGCCACATACCTGAAAGTTTGCCTCCATTTTTTTCGACTATATCAGCGAATACACCCAATGCATCACAGAAATACGCTGCATAGCCATACTGGTCGCCGAGGCCAAAGAATGCCACTTTCTTATTGGTGAAATCTACTTTCTCCATCTCGGGGATGAACTCCTCCCAGTCTCCCTGCAGCTCGCCGTCATACCAGGTAGGCATACCGAGGATCAGGATGTCATATTTGTCCATATCCTCTTTTTTCTTCTTGTATATCTCCAGCATGTCCACAGTGCCTTCGCCTAGTTTAGCTTCCAGTTTCTTCTTTATTTCTTTAGCTATGGTCTCGGTATTGCCGGTGTCGGTACCATAGAATAATCCGATCTTGATCATATTTTTTGACTTCTTATTTTCAATTTATTCATTTGCGCCTTTTGGCTTTTTCTTTTGCTCCTTTTCCATTTTCCTCAGCTCCTTTTTGTTGGGCTTCAGTATCTCAAATTTGTCACTATGCATCACTTGCACTGCTTTTTTGTAGGAATCATTCATTTCATTTGCCACGCGCCAAAAGGCCACATTGTCAAACATATCACGTGCCAGCAGACTCTTGATCTGATTAAGGAAAAGTGGCCTGGACCTTTCCATTTGTTCGGTATCCCTTTTCACACTGTCCTTGTCGCCCATTTTATACATCTGTTCTAGCATATCATTATCCACAGTGAAGTTTTTTACAAAGTCGTCTTCATTAGGATACCTGTCTTTCAGTCGCTGCCTGTTCTTATCTACATATTCCAGGCAGAACGAATTCAGTATTCCTTTGCCCCTGATACCCTGATAGTATGGTGAGTTTAAAGACGTATCGATAGGGATAAATATTTCAGGTACTACACCACCACCACCGAATACCTTGCGATGATTTTTAGTATAGAACATTAATGAATCAGGGAAATTGAGGGTATCTGTCCCAAAAAGCTCGCCTGATTTAAGGCGCTTGGTATATTCATCATAGTAATCCTTTTTTCCTTTGTCATAAGGACGCTGGATACACCTGCCGCTAGGTGTGTAGTAGTGAGCTACCGTGAGCCTCACTACTGATCCGTCAGGGAAAGGATAAGGTTTCTGCACCAGGCCTTTGCCAAAGCTCCTTCTGCCTATCACCAGCCCCCTGTCGAGGTCCTGCATACATCCTGAGAAGATCTCACTGGCAGACGCTGAACCTTCATCTATCAATACTATCAGCTTGCCTTCTTTCATCGAGCCTTTGTTGTCAGAGTAGTAGTCTTCGCGTTTAGCGTGCGCACCCTGAGTATATACGATCAGTTCTTTATCTCCCAGAAACTCATTGCAAAGCTGTATGGCAGTCATCAGATAGCCGCCGGTATTGCCCTGCAGGTCCATGATGAGGTCGGTCATACCTTGTTTTTTGAGCTTATCTACTGCTGCAAAGAACTCAGTCATTGATGATGCCGAGAACCTTAAAAGCTTGATATATCCAGTGGTAGCGTCAGCCATATAAGCAGCATCAATACTGTAGATAGGTATTTTGTCGCGGGTGATGGTGAATGGTATAAGTTCATTTGATGAATGACGCTGTATGCCGACCTTCACCTTTGTGCCTTTAGGGCCGCGGAGGCGCTTGATCACACCATCATTATCTATTTTGATGCCTGCCACTGTGGTATCGTTGATCTGTACGATCTTATCACCAGCCAGTATGCCGACCTTCTCAGATGGCCCGGTAGGGATCACCTCAAGTACTATGATGGTATCGTGCAGCAGCTGGAATGTCACACCTATTCCCTCAAAATTTGCTACCAGTGGCTCGTCTGTCCTTTTGAGATCTTTGGCCAGGATATAGGTACTATGTGGGTCGAGTTCCTCCAGCACCTTAGAGATAGCCACATCGGTCAGCTTCTCATTATTGACCGTATCTGTATAGTATGCATCCAATAGGTGCAGCAATTCCCGGTATTTCTCACCTTGATCGACGGATGTCTGTTGGGCATGACTTCCTATGGCGAAAAGGAGGATGACTATGGCACAAAATATTTTTTTCAATTGACACTTAATTTATTCGTGATATAATTGCACTTTTGGGAATTGGGATGCAAATTTAACAAACCTGCCGATTTCTCGGCAAATTAAGATGTTAACCTGACCAAAGAGCTGTTTATTCTCATCAATTTTGGGGATTTTTAGCGATAAAGGACAATTTGCCTACCAATACCCTGGAATATTTTGCTGTAGATGAAATTCTACACGATTACTTGTATTCAGGTCCCCCATTGGAGAGTTTGGGAGCGAAATCCGGTTCATTTACGGAAATGGACCTGTTTAGTTATATTTAAAGATAATAAAAAAGATAAGGCGGATGGATTTTGACTTTAGAAAAGTAGAGGAAAAGTGGCGGAAAGAATGGGAGAACAATGGAATTTACAAGATTTCAGAAGATACCAGCCTTCCCAAATACTATGTGCTGGATATGTTTCCCTATCCGAGTGGTGCGGGTCTGCATGTGGGCCATCCGCTGGGATATGTGGCCTCGGATATTTATGCCCGTTATAAACGACTGAAAGGCTTCAACGTGCTTCACCCTATGGGCTATGATGCGTTCGGCCTGCCTGCCGAGCAATATGCTATCGAAACAGGTACACCTCCATTGGTCACTACCGAAAAAGCCATCAAGACCTATCGCTCGCAGCTGGATAAGATAGGTTTCAGTTATGACTGGAGCAGGCAGGTTAAAACCTGTGAGCCAGAGTATTACAAATGGACACAGTGGATATTTCTGCAACTTTTTGATAGTTGGTACAATCGGAAAATGAATAAAGCAGAAAATATTTTTACGCTTGAATCATACTTCGCAGAAAATGGCTGTCAAAACTGGCCGCAACATGACAAGGCAGACCATGATGAGTTCACAGATGTCGAGTGGAATAATTTCTCTGTAGAGGAACAGGAAAAAATACTCATGCATTATCGTATCGCGTATCAGAGTTACAGCGAGGTGAACTGGTGCGAGGCGCTAGGCACTGTGCTGGCAAATGATGAGGTCAAAGACGGCAAGTCAGAACGTGGCGGCTATCCGGTGGAGCGCCGTAAGATGCGTCAATGGTTTCTGCGCATCACAGAGTATGCTGACAGGCTGCTCGCTGGGCTGGATACACTCGACTGGACCGAGGCGATGAAAGATATGCAGCGTAACTGGATCGGCAGGAGCGAGGGGGCGCTAATACAATTCCACCTCTCCCAAACCCTCTCCAAAGGAGAGGGTAATGCGAATACAATCCTCACCCCTAGCCCCTCTCCGAAGGAGAGGGGGACTGGACCTGCACGATATATGACAGGCGAAGCAGAAACCAGTGCCAAGAATTTAGAACACGCAAAGCAACATCGAAAGGAACCCACGGAAGCGGAAGAAAAGCTTTGGCAGGAAATCAGAAATGAAAAATTAGGATTCAAATTCAGGAGGCAGCATTTGATTGATAAGTATATTGTTGATTTTGTGTGTCTATTCAAAGGACTTATTGTAGAGGTCGATGGAGATATTCATGAATTTACAAAAGAAGAAGATGAGTTAAGGGCATTGGTGTTAAACCAACATGGATTTACTGTTATTCGGTTTATGAATAATGAAGTATTTAATGACCTCCAAAATGTACTTAAAAAAATAAAATCTAAGGTTTCACAACTTAATGAACGTATCGATTCTCCAATATCCGAGATAAAGGATATACAGACGAAGGCTGTTTCACCCCTCTCCTTCGGAGAGGGGCAGGGGGTGAGGAAAATTACTGTCTTCACCACTCGCCCTGACACCATCTTTGGCGCTACCTTTATGGTCATCGCGCCGGAGCATGAGCTCGTTGCATCCCTGACCACATCTGCTCAACAAAAAGAGATCGACGACTATATCGCCTATGTCAAGAGCCGTACCGATGTAGAGCGTCAACAGGAGAAGAAAGTCACAGGGGCGTTCACGGGCAGCTATGCGGTCAATCCTTTTACCAATACAGAAATACCGATCTATATCGCAGAATATGTTCTCGCGGGATATGGCACAGGCGCTATCATGGCTGTGCCCGCCGATGACGAACGCGACAGAAAGTTCGCGGAGAAATTTGGCCTGCCTATCATCGAGGTGATAGACAAATCTGCCTATCCAAACGCCGAGATCGGCGATAAGGTCGGCAAGATGATCAACAGCGGTATCCTGAATGGCAAAGAAGTAAAAGATGCCATCAAGTACATCATCGATGAAATAGAAGATATGGAGATAGGCAAGCGCAAGGTCAACTACCGTCTGCGTGATGCTGGCTACAGCCGTCAGCGTTACTGGGGTGAACCGTTTCCGATCGTGTATAAAAATGACATCCCATATCCGCTGCCTGTCGATGAACTGCCTCTGAGGCTTCCTGAGGTGGACAGCTATAAGCCATCCGGTGACGGACGCTCTCCGATAGCCAATAACAAGGCCTGGGTCAATCTACCAGATGGCAGTCAGCGTGAGACAGACACTATGCCCGGCTATGCAGGCTCGAGTTGGTACTTCCTGCGCTATATGGATCCGCAGAATGACAAGGAATTCGCCTCAAAGGATAAACTCAACTACTGGCAGAGTGTGGACCTCTATCTCGGCGGCAGCGAACATGCGGTCGGCCACCTGCTCTATGCCCGCCTCTGGCATAAATTCCTCTATGATATGGGCTATGTGCCTACCGATGAGCCTTTCAAAAAGCTGGTGAATCAGGGAATGATACAGGGAAAATCATACTTCATCAGAGCTGAAGAATATGAAAGAAATAATTTGACCGAATGTAAGTTGTTCTTTTTCGATGCTTCGAATCAAGAGTTTGATCAAATGAAATGGGAATCAATTGAATTTGCAGGACACAAATGGAATAGATTAAAACATTCGGTATTCTTAAGAATTAGAAATGGTCATTTATTAGTTGACACTAGAGATAGAATTAGCGAAAGCAAATTGAAAGAGTATATTGACACGCACAATGAATTTAGCCACGAGTTTGAAATTTCAAAAGTTCTTCAATGGAATAAAGATTTAGATGAAAACGGCGAAAGGTGTTTTCAATTAGTTCCCGAAGTCGAAAAAATGTCCAAGTCAAAATATAACGTCGTCAATCCTGATGATGTCATAGAAAAATACGGTGCGGATTGTTTCAGGATGTTTGAGATGTTCCTCGGACCGCTGGATCAGTCGAAGCCTTGGGACCAGCAGGGTATAGACGGCGTAGGGAAATTTATCAGAAGGTTCTGGAGATTGTTCGGCCCCACCCAAACCCTCCCCGAAGGGGAGGGCTTAAATACAATTAAGCTCAACCTTTCAGATGAAAAAGCTAGTCCTGCGGAATTGAAAGTTTTGCATAAGACCCTCAAAAAAATCGCAGAAGACATTGAGCGCCTGCAGTTCAATACCTGCGTGAGCCAGTTCATGATCTGCCTGAACGAACTCACCGATCTCAAATGCACCAAGCGGGAGATATTAGAGCCGTTGTTGATCGCACTGGCACCGTTTGCACCATTCCTGACAGAAGAATTATGGCAGGCTCTGGGCAATAGCGGCAGCATCCATCAGGCGAAGTATCCAACCATTGAAGAAAAGTATTTAGTCGAAAGCTCATTCAACTATCCTGTCTCTATCAATGGGAAAGTGCGGGTCGAGATTCCACTGGCGTTAGACTTAGATGAAGCATCAGTCAGGGCTGCTGTCCTGAGTAATGAAATAATCCAAAAATGGATCAACGGCAGCGAACCAAAGAAATTCATCTTCGTTAAAGGCCGAATCATCAATGTCGTCGTGTAGAGACGCAAGATTTTGCGTCTCTCTCCCGTCAAACGTTTTTGAGACGCAAAATCTTGCGTCTCTACGAATCACGAAAACCATTCAAACAGATCAGTCTGCTTTAGCGCAGCCTTTGCAGAAGTATCAAGGTCGCGCAGCACTTTGCCTTCGTTCATTTGTACGAGACGATTCCCGTATTGATAGGCATCTTTGAGATTGTGAGTGATAAGGATCGCTGTGAGTTTATATTCTTTGATGAGTGTATCAGCAGTTTGCAGGATCGTATTTGCACTGCGAGGGTCGAGTGCTGCGGTGGGCTCATCGAGCAGGAGAATATCAGTTTTGTCCATCACACTCATGAGTAGAGTGAGCGCCTGCCGCTGCCCGCCTGATAGGGAGCCCATCTGCTGCTCTATTTTATTCTCCAGGCCCATGCCCAGCGTAGCTATTTTGTCACGCACCATTTTTTTAAATGCATCATTCACACCTATCATGAGTTTTTTCTGAGTAGTTCTCAGCGCAGCAAGACGGAAATTATCTATAATGCTCAGCTCAGGTGCCGTGCCGCTCAGCGGATTCTGAAAGACGCGGGCTATCCATTGGCTGCGCTTGTATTCATGCAGTTTGGTCACGTCTTTACCCTCGATCATCACCTTCCCGCTTGTAGCAGTCTCGGCACCTGCGAGGACATTAAATAATGTACTTTTTCCTGAGCCATTAGAACCTATCACGACTACAAACTCACCCTTCTGCACACTTAGTGACACATCATTCAGTGCGGTCACTTCATTGGACTGCCTCCTGTTAAAGACCTTGGTGATATGTTGTAGTTCGATCATGATTGCGCCAGTGCTTTTATTCTTGGTATACTTACGATGATCAAAACAAATACTGCTGTGACGAGTTTCAGCATATTCGGATCAATGCCTATGGAGAGTGTGAATGCTAATACCAATTGAAATATGATACTACCTATTAAGATGATAGCCAGCTGCGCAAATACTTTGCGGATATTCCACCATTTAATGAGTGCATCTCCTATCAGGACAGAACCGAGGCCTGTGATGACGATACCTATGCCCATATTGATGTCGGTGAAGTTCTGATACTGTGCCACGAGATAGCCGCTGAGTGCAGTAAGCGCATTGGCGATAGCGAGGCCGATTATTTTCATGCGGTCATTGTTGATACCGAGTGCGCGGGTCATGGAGGCACTGTTGCCCGTAGCACGCATCGCGATACCAAAGTCCGTCATCAATACATAGGCGAGTATCGCAGCGATGATGATGATAAATATCAGGCCGACAAACGCATCATTATAGACAGGATTTGAGAAAATATGAAAGACCTGAAAGACGGTGGTCACATTCAGCAGTGGTACATTGGAGCGGCCGAGTATAGTGAGATTGATTGAATACAAACCTGTCATCACGAGTATACCAGCGAGTAGCGCTTCTATTTTGAGCTGTGTATGTATCAGGCCAGTGATCGCGCCGGCTATCGCGCCAGCTACCATCACTGCGGGGATAATGATAGCAGGATGCCAATGTCCTGTCAGCATTACCGCCGTGATCACTGCGCCGAGTGTGTAACTGCCGTCAGTTGTGATGTCGGGTATGTTGAATATCTTCATCGTAATAAAGATACCCAGCGACATGGCAGACAGGCAGAGCCCCAGCATGATAGCGGTGAGGTAGAATTCCATTATTTCAGTGCTTCAAAATTTTCAGGCACAGTGATATTAAATTTTTTAGCAGCAGTGGGATTGTAAACACGCTTTCTCAGCTTCACCATTTCCCATTGCAGGCCATTTGTATTTTTGTTTTTTAGAAAAGCAGCAGCCTGTTCTCCCGCCTGATAGCCCCACTGATAAATATCAGCACCGTATGCAGCCACAGCACCACGAGACACCAGGCCTGCTTCACTGGTAAAGACAGGCACATTAGCATTGTCGCATGCTTTGATTATCGTCTCAAATGAACCAAAAACGATGTTGTCGGGATTCGCAAAGAAGGCATCAATGCCTTTAGCAAGTAATGATTGAGTGGCTAATTGTACATCTGCTGTGCTGCTCACAGGTTCAGCGACCAGTTCGATATCGAACCTTTCAGCGAGTTGTTTGATCCTCGCCAGAGCCTCTGATGACTGTGGTTCTGATTGATTATACAGCAGACCTACTCTGAACCTGCTGAAATCCTTTTGCCGGAACTGCATTAATTGAGGAATGAGCGAGAATGATGTATCAATATACCCCAGCGTCTCACCCACTCCGAAGAGATTAGCGGGAGCTTTGCCACTCGCATCAATCAGCTTCATGAGTTCTGGAGTTGGTGATACCATCATGAAAACGGGAATGTCTTTTGTGCTTTGTAATGCTGTGATAGTAGACAGAGACGGGCATGTAGCGATCAGATCGACTTTCTCTGAAATGAAATATTTGATAGAAAGCGTGAGTTTAGGAATATCCCCTTGAGCATTGCGATAGATGATCTGCACGGTTTTCTGATCTTCTGAGTAGCCATTTTTTTTCATTGCATCCATGAAGCCTTGCTTGGCCTGAGCGATGGTATTATCCTCAAAGGCATCCATGAAGCCAACTACAGGGACAGTCTTCTTGCTGTTATTGCAACTGCTGAATATGATCAGAGAGATAAAAGCGAGCAGAGTAATTCTCATGTTCGAATATTTTGTATGCTAAAATAAGCCTGATTTTGGATTATTGTTTATGAATATAAAGTAAATCAGGAAACCGGGGATCAGGAAATCGGTTAATACAGTAGATACCTGATGTTTTTTATCTTCAATACTCAAATCAAGATCTAAATGATAAAAGATATCCGCAAATACGAGAACCTGCATATCGCATTCTGGCTGGTCAAGGATGCCTGTTGGTGCCTGCTTTTCAAGCCCCTTGGCATGTTCATGATCATACCTACGTTGTATGTGGCAATTGACATTACATGGAGATCAAGGGATGTTCGCAACGACCTGTTTCATAATATCGCAGTGACGCTATGGATATGTGCCAATGCTACCTGGATGACAGGGGAGTTTTTCTTTGATGATCATTTCAGACCGTATGCAATGGTTTTCTTTACGCTCGGGCTTATCGTGATAGGCTATTATTATTTATTTCTGGCGAGAAAACTATCAGATGGTAGTGAATTTATTTCTGAGTGATTTGATTCAATGTCTCTTTCTTATTGATCTTACCATTTTCTGTGTAGCTGAATTTTTCTATTGATAAGATCTGTTTTGGTTTTTCGTATTTGCCCAAAATATCTGCGTAGTTAAAGCTTTGCGCCTGATCTGTTTCAAGTACCAATACTACTTTCTGACCGAGAGCATCATCGGATAATCCAGTCACAAAGAAATTGACGTCGATAAATGGCTGCAATTTGCGTTCGACCTCTTCGGCTGAGACTTTAATGCCGCCTGTGTTAATGATATTATCATACCGTCCCAGCCATTGAAATTCTTTTTCGGAAATTAGGCTCACAATATCATTCGTGATAAGGGTTTCTGTCGATAGGTGAGGGGCGTCTATCACCAAGCAGCCCCTTTCATCAGTAGATATTTTTACTCCATCCAGAATTGTAAAGTAGTCTGACCTGTCTGCTCCGTTTATTTTTTTCAAGGCTATATGGCTAATAGTCTCTGTCATGCCATAGGTCTCATACACCGATGAAGATATGGTTTGAAGTCTTTGCCTGAGGGGGTAGGACACCTCGCCGCCGCCAAGGATTATTTTATTTATTTTTTGTAGAGACAGGTCGCGACCTGTCTCTACAGCCGCTGAACCATTATCTAGCATCATACTCATCTGCATGGGTGTGAAGGCTGCGAATTCGATCGAACTATCAAAGTTAAAATGCTCCAGCGGGTTCACCTTTGGTTCGGAGCAAATGAGTTTAAGCCCTCGTGCTATGCTTCTAACGATCATCATTTTGCCGCCTATATGGCTAGCGGGAAGTGCGAGGAGTGCTGTATTATTTTTCTTTAGCTGAAAAAAATCGCAGGTCTTTTCAGCACTGGCTATCATTGATTCCCTGGTGTGATAAATTGTTTTGGGTGTGCCGGTCGAGCCGGATGTTTGCACCAGGAAACTTTTTACATTCTCATCAAACCATGACCGGATGAAATCAAAAACCGGGACTGTCCACGCTGGATAGTCCCGGTCTGATATTGATGTGAGTATGTCTGCCTTTGAGGCGTTGAAGTCTATGATAAACATATTGTCTGCCTTGTCGGGCAAAGGTAAGCTTATCTGATGAGTGTGATAGAACCTTTATTATTTACTACGTAACCATCCAGGAATGTGACCTTGAACACATATACATATATGCCGGGCTCTTCCAGAGTGCCCCTGTACCTGCCGTCCCACTGATAGTTTATGTCTGTAGATTCAAATACTTTTTCACCCCATCTGTCAAACACCTCGACACTGAGATATACCCATACTTTTTTATTGCCGAAGGCTTCCCAATAGTCATTGACTCCGTCACCGTTTGGTGTGAAGGCATTCGGTATATATAGCTGATGCTGCGGTATGACTATTATAAGCACAGAGTCATTAGATGTACAACCGCTATCACTTACTGTTTGCACTAGGTATTGAGTCGTATTGAGTGGTGTGGCGGTAGGATCAGCGCAATTACTACAATTTAACCAAAGTGATGGTATCCATACTATGGAACTCGGGTTACCACCACCATTTTTTATTATATCCAACGCCAACTGCACATCATCACCTTCATTGATGGTGGTCACTGTATCCGGGATGATCTTGATCTCATACGCTGAGTCATTTGAAATGACAAATCCGGTATCGATCGTACATCCCCTTGAGTCAGTGATAGTGACACTGTCTATGCCGATATTGAGGTTGAATAGGCTGCTGCTGGTCGCGCCATTGTTCCATGCATATTGATATCCGGGTGAGCCACCTGTCACGGTTAGAGTGATACTTCCATCTTGCAGAGGCGTACATAGCACATTTGACTTGGTGGCATTGAGTATCATAGGACTGTCTACTCCCACTATTATGGTCGCAGTAGAGGTACAACTATTTGCATCTGTCACAGTGACTGTGTATGAACCTACCGGAATACCTGTAAGCGGGTTTGAAGTACTGCCACCCGGCGACCATGCATATGAATATCCGGGAGTACCACCTGTATCAGACACTGCTATGGCACCGTTATTATCTCCCAGGCAGGAGACAAGAGTAACAGAGTCGAAAATAGCGATCTGACTTGGCTGGGTCACGACTATATTGGCATCTACATATATACATCCATTAGCATCGGTGAGTGTATCACTATAGGTGCCCGCTGCAAAGACGCAAGGATTACTGGATGTCGAGCCATTGGTCCATGAGTTAGTAAACGGAGCTACACCGCCGCTAGGGGTCACTGAGATACAGCCATTACTACCGCCGAAACAACTAGGAGGCGTCACCGTATTGCTTGCGCTGATCTGTATTGGCTGAGTAATGACGTTCACACTGTCAGCACCATACACAATGCATCCGTTCACATCAGTGATAGTGACTGTATATGTCCCCGCAGTCAGGTTAGTGATATTTTGGCTTGTGGCACCGCCCGGAGACCATGAGAATGAATACGGTGCCCCGGTACCTAGGACAGTCACAGTCACCGAACCATCACTACCGCCGAAACATGTCACATTAGCATCTACTGTGGTAAATGTACTTGACGGAGGAGGGTTAGGTACTGTCACAGTGATCGTATCAGTACATCCATTGCCATCCATTACTGTCACGAGGTGATTGCCGGCAGATTCAGGTGAGAATGAACCATTATTGGCCAGGAATGGCCCGCCATCAACAGAGTATGTGTAAGGTGTGACGCCGCCCGGTGTGCCTCCTGATGCTGTGACCACGAATGAACCGTTTGTGCCGTTATTACATGTCGGCTGTACGGCACTTACGAATTGTGGAACTATAGCTGTAGGCTGTGTGATAGCATCAGTAAGGACAGGAGCAGGGCACCCATGAGCATCCTGTACATTGATCGTGTAGGATGGGTTCGCACATAGATTGTTGAATGTAGGTGAAGTCTGCAGAGCCCCGCCATTTATCGAATATTCATATGGAGACACACCACCCGATCCCTGCACGGTTATTATTCCGTTGCATGAATCAAAGCAAAGGTTATTGAATGTGGAGACTATGGATGAAGTCACCGCTGTAGGCCCATAGATAGTAAATGGAACTGAGGCGGTGCATCCGTTTGCATCCTGTATATCGATAGTATGAGGGCCTACAGTGAGAGCCGTAAACATCCCGCTCGCCTGATATACTCCGGACCCGTCAAGTGCATAACTGTATGGCATTACGCCACCTGAACCACTACCTGTAGCAGTATCAGCCGTCTGTCCGAAGCAGGTTATACTATCAAAGATCACAGATACTGTAAGCAAAAGTGGCTGGGTCACAGGGATGTTGCTAGGGCCTGCGACAGGGCATCCGTTACCGTCTGTGACGGTGACAATATACAAACCTGCCGTAAGGTTGCTTAGATTTTGGGTTGTGGCTCCGCCTGCATTAGCTGACCATGCGAATGTATATGGGGTCACAGTACCGGTGACTGTCAGAACGATCGCTCCGTTATTTCCACCAAAACATGACACCTCTGTCACTGCAGTATCAAAAGTACTTGAAGCAGGAGGGTTGGGAACTACTACCGTCAATGTATCAGTGCATCCGTTGCCGTCTTTTGCTGTCACGAGATAACTGCCGGCCGCTTCAGGAGAGAAGGTGCCACTGGCTTGGAATGGCCCGCCGTTTGCCGAATAGGTATAAGGTGTGCCCCCACCTGGTGTACCACCTGAAGCAGTAACTATGAAAGAGCCGTTGGTTCCGTTATTACATAGAGGTGCTGTAGCACTTACGAATGTCAATGATACGGCACTAGGCTGAGTGATAGCATCCGGCAGAGCGGCGGCAGGACATCCATTATTATCCTTGACATTGATCGTGTATGATGGATTGGCACAAAGGTTATTGAATGTACCTGATGCTAACCATGCGCCTCCGTTGATAGAATACTGATATGGTGGTGTACCACCTGCTCCTGCGACTACTATGACGCCGGTACACAGTCCGTTACATAATATATTGGTCGTCGAAGTGATAGAGGATGATATCGCCGTGGGTTGATAAATAGTAAAAGACACCGTGGTCGTACAACCATTCGCATCTTTGACATGTATGGTATGTGCTCCGGCTGACATAGCTGTAAACATGCCGCTAGCCTGATATACAGCTGACCCGTCTAATGCATAGCTATATGGCATAGTACCACCGGCGGCGGTAGCTGTAGCAGTATCAACAGTCTGGCCAAAGCAGGCTATACTGTCAAAGACCACCGTAGCTGTCAATAGTAAAGGCTGTGTAATAATGACCGTAAAAGTATCCCGACACCCATTACTATCTACCACTACAGGCGTATATGTGCCGGCAGCCAGCGGAGATCCTATACTATCTGTGATAGTCAGGGCCTGCGGCCATATGAATGTATACGGAAGCTTGCCGCCTGTCACATCTACAATAATAGAGCCGTTATTGGCGCCGTTGCATGTCACATCTTTCGTACTGACGGTGTCTTCTATGAGCGCAGGAGCAGTGAGAATGGTCACTCCGCCGGCTGCTGTACAGTTATTCGCATCTGTCACAGTGATATGATAAAATCCTGCGCATAAGTTAACACCATGGCTTGAATCAATAGTGCTTGGACTCCATACAAAATTATATGGGCCTGTGCCTCCCTGTCCGTCTACATGTGCCGATCCGGTACATTGTCCTCCGCATAGTGGAGGGGTGCTATCGATCACCGCTACACTGAGAGGCAGCGGTTGTGACAATACCTGAGTAGCTGATGCTGTACAGCCGTTGTGATCGGTGATGGTCACATCGTATGTACCTGCACATAGGTTATTCAAACTATCCAGTGTCGATACTGAAGAGCTCCAGTGATATGTGAAAGGGCTCACACCACCGATGGCTTCAACCCTGACCTGACCTGTACAGGCTGCATTACATAAAGGAGAAATACTCTTCGCAAAATATGCCTGTAAGCCCCCTGCTGTTCCTAGAGATGTAGCCGCAGACGAGGTACATGAAGAGCCAACAGGTGTGACCGTCACAGTATAAGTGCCCGATGGCTGGTTAGATATCGTAGCGGTGTTGGCACCGCCTGGACTCCAACTATAGGTATATGCACCTGCCGGAGTTGGTACAGCAGTGATACTGCCGTTGCTACCGCATCCTGCAGGAATGATGTTAAAGGAGATAGTTGCCTGTGTATCCCGGGTGATAGTAATGGATGTATCAGCATTGCAGAGTCCTCTCGGGCTATATGAGGTCACGAGGTAGGAAGTAGTGACCTGCGGGAATGCATATACATTGGTACCTGTGGAACTACTCAATCCTGCTGTAGGTGCCCATGAATATGATGAGCCTGTGCCTGTCACGATCACATGAGCGCTGTCGCCTGGACAGAATGTTGTCACGCCGGTATAGGTCAGTGTTGCATTTGGCTCGACCAGTATGTATGCTGTGTCATATGGTGACCATCCGCAGCAGCTGGTTTCTATACGCGCCAGTATCATAAATGTACCGGCAGTATTGAATGTCAGGTTAGTAAGGTTTTGTACATTATGGCCTATGTACGTATTCGGTACGGTGGCTCCGCCAAAATTCCATTGAAATGTATCTGCAGAGGCTATTTGAATTTCGAAATTTGCCGTTGTCCCTTGGCATACCCAGAATGTATCTCCGTTCAATACCGGTGCTGAAGATTGAATGGTCGGTACGAATGTGGTCTGATCGATAGCTATATTGACAAATCCTGTATAGGTTGAACCGTTATATCCGATATCTTTTCTACCTGTAGTGGTATATTGTGTGTAGATCTGTGCTGCTGTTCCTCCGGCTACAGTAGCGCCCGTGCCTGTGGTCCAGGTACCGGAAGCTGCAGATGACAAGGTGTCATTCCTGTTTGTACAGTTGATATTGGCTGCATAGATGATAGTTTGTCCTGCGAGATTGAAAGCTGTCGGATTATTGATCCCTGTCACTATAGTCGTAGGTGCACCACCTGCCGTATAGGTAGGAACTGTACCATTGCTGACGATCTCAGCACTCACACCCGGTGCTCCCGGTTGTCCGTTTCCGCCAGAGCCGCCTGCACCGCCTGCGCCACCGGTACCGCCACTCGCTGACGGGTTACAACTACCCGTCGTAGTAGTCCCGGCAGTCCCGGCAGTAGCTGCTGTAGCTACCTGCCCTGTGCCACCGACACCACCAGTTCCCGCAGTATTGCCGGCAATATTACAGTCCACTATGGTACTACCGGCACCATTATTGAACAGATAGAGACCGAAGCATCCACCTCCGCCATATCCTCCGAGACCTGCCAGTCCACCGCCACCGCCAGCGCCTCCGGCCCCGCCGTTACATGTGCCGTTTATGCTACAGGTACAGTCGGTTCCTTTCTGGCCGCCACCGCCGCCACCGCCACCGCCGCCTGCAGTACCGTTGGTACCTGATGCTGACTGGCCAGCGACATTAAAGAATGTTGTAGTGGTCCCCGGAGCTGCCGGAGCTGCTGCCGGCGCATTTGTGCCGGCTACACCTGCTGTACCAGGGCTACCATTACTGCCTGAGGATGCATTGACACCACATCCGGCAGTATTGCAACCGCCGCCGCTCGCGCCACCACCACCTGCACCACCACCTGCACCTGAGCTAGCTGCAGTTCCTGCAGTTCCTGCAGTTCCATTTTTATTGCACCCTGTGCCTGCTCCTCCACCTCCTGCACCACCGGTGCCTCCTGTAGGTGTGGCACCTGTGGCTACACCTCCCGCCAGACCGCCTGTAGCTGTGCCGGGCAGTATCTGGCATCTGGTCAGGTCGTAGTTAGAGCAGTTGGTCAAATGCAATACATAATTGCTATAACCATAGGTATCTCCTGCAGCCAGGGCAGGGCAATTAGCTGTCTGGAAGGTTACATCTTGAAACCTGAAGTAATTATTCCCGTTCATGTATATGGCTACTATCCTTTCATTATTTGTGCCTGCACCTTCCATGTTCAGCGCACTTCTGTATATGATCGTAGCACCCGGTTGGCTGGTTTTTCTCCAGTCATTGGCAGGATCGAAGCCACCTTCTATAGTGGTATAGCTGGTGATATTCGTGATCGGATTGTCTATGGTATAGGTACCGATAGCCAGTTTGATGAGCGCATTATTACATGCAGCTGAATCTATAGCAGCTTGCAGGCTTGCAGGGCTGTTTTGAGTTCCGTTTCCCGTGCCGGTAGGAGAGGCGTATATCACCGCACAGCTTTGCAAAGGCGGCGGTGGTGCCAGAGCTACTGTCACAGATACAGGTGTGCTGGGGCAGCCGGCAGAATCTACTGCTACCAGAGAATATGTCGTAGTAGCAGTCGGTGATGCTTTAGGATTGGCACATGTAGTACATGTCAGGCCTGCGGCAGGGCTCCATGTGAAGGTAGCCGTGGGGTCATTGCTGAATGCAGATAGCTGTACTGTGTCCGATGTGGAGCATAGTGTCGTCAGAAGTGGGAATGCACTGACTGTAGGAGGAATGTCTTTATATACTATTACCTGATCTGTCAGTGAGCATCCGTTAGCATAGGCTGCTGTCACAGTGTATATAGTCGTCACCGCAGGGCTCACGGTCCATGTAGCGCCTGCATGAGTAGTAGTGCCGTCAGACCAGGTATAGCTGGTCACTGTACCGGTAGAGGTCGCAGTGAGGGTCGTAGACTGGCCCGGACAGAGGTGTACATCAGGTCCGGCATTGACCGGTGGATCAGAGGCGCCATTGACTATGACAGTATAGGCTATCGCCGCCGTACCGAAATACGGGCAGTCATTATTGCGCAGGTTTATTACAAAGTTATGGGTTCCTACATCAGCCTGAGTAGGTGCCCAGCAGATAGTGAGCAGTGGCTTTAAACCGCCGGATGAGGAGATCGTAGCACCGGGCATTGTATTATTTACCCAGGTATAGAAAACACTATCTGTAGTACTGGCATCTGCTGTCTGTATCGTAAAGCAGAAATTTGAGCAAGCCGTTGTGGTAAATATATTGGCATTGGCCCCGGTTTGTCCGTTTATGCCATCCGCATATGGGGCAGAGTTGGTACAGGTCGTGACTATGATCTGCATATCCCGCTCTACATGCGCTATCAAGACGCCGGCGCTGTTATATTCATTCACGCCCACTTTCATGACCGCTGTCTGGGTAGCGTTAGGGGTGAATGACAATTGGCCTGTATTTGGGTCTATCGTAGTGCCTGAAGTAGTCGCAAGTGGGTTAGTGGCACTGAAGGGTGAGTTATATGCCACCGGGGTGCCGGGACCGGTGAGTGAGGGCATTAGATAATAGTACAAGGAGTCTCCATTGGGGGCAATGGCACCATGGTTAAATTGCTGGGGGTAATTGACACAATATATCGCGATCGGGTCATTGCTAAAGACCGGAGAACTGACACAAGGGGTCACCGTGTTATTAAGATTAGCTTCTATATAAAGGTTGTCGTTGCCCGGATTGTTCAGTGTGGTAATTGCGGCATTGCGGCAGCAGAGTGTCCAGCTCAACACCCAATCCGCGCCACATCCCGCAGGCAGGTTGAGTGTACCAGTGAATGTATATTTCTGTATCCCATATCCGCTTCCGCCATTGCAGGCATCCGAATTGCTTAGACAGACAGGTGTTATATCGATCGCGGGACCTTGCTGAGTGAGTGTGATGGTTGAATTAACCCCGCATGTCGCGGAAGAGTAGTTGACCTGCATCGGACCGGTAAGTGCTATACCCCGGCAATCCCTGTATACATTCAAGGTAATGAGATATGAATTAGGCCCTGTACACTCAAAGGTAAGGTCGGCTCCCATGCAGTGGCTGGCATATATCCTCGAAAAGAGGGAGGAGCAAAGTATAATTGAGAGGATCAGTAAAAATTTCTTCATTTTACTAGTGTAGTTATTTGAGGGTTTCAGTAATGCTAAGAAGCCAAAGCTAATAAATACTTTAATATAAAGTATTCCAAAGAGTCGATTAGTTAATTGACTGATAAATATCAGAAAACGTTGCATTATGATTGTTCCCCAAATGTGAATTCTGCTGAAAGGCCCGAAAATTGCCTTAAAAGATAAAATATCAAAAACAGTCCCGTCGGCATCATCCGAATAGATATTTTAGCGGGATGAAATATCAAAGTATTGATCCTTATTCCGGAGAACTAATAAAGGAGTTTGCCCTTGATCCTTTTCCTGATCTGAAACTTTCTCTTGATGCCTTCGAAAAATGGCGTAAGCTGTCCATTGAGCAAAGGGGTGTCGAGCTCAAAAAACTGGCAGATGTGCTATCTGCCCGAAAAGAGGAATATGCCCGCATCATCACCCGCGAGATGGGAAAACCCTATCGTGAAGCCCTGTACGAGATCAATAAGGTGCTTACCGCTTTTGATTATTATATAGCCAATGCGCCATCAATGCTTCAGCATGAGATGGTGGCGACCAATGCGTCAAAAAGCTACATTGCTTTTGAGCCGCTAGGGGTCATATTTTCTGTCATGCCCTGGAATTTTCCCTTCTGGCAGGTTTTTCGTTTTGCTGTACCCTCACTGATCGCTGGCAATGTGACCATTCTCAAACATGCACCATCGGTATCCCTTTGTGCTGAGGCGATCGGGAATGCATTCAGAGAGGCCGGTATCATGGATGGTGTTTTCAGAAAATTTCACCTCAGCAATGAAGATGCAGCGGCCCTCATCGCTAGTCCCCATATTGCAGGGATCAGCTTCACAGGTAGTGATGGTACCGGGTCCATACTGGCATCACTGGCGGGAAAGTATATCAAAAAAAGTGTGATCGAACTGGGCGGCAATGATGCTTTTATCGTTTTGGACGGTGCGGATATAGATATGGCTGTGGCCGGTGCTATCAAGTCGCGTTCTATCAATTCCGGACAGTCATGCAATGCAGCAAAGCGATTTATCGTAACGGAAAACTCCTTCGATTCATTTCGTGACAAGCTGATCAAAGAAGTAGTTGCACTGAAAGTGGGCGACCCGATGAAAGACGAAACTCAGATCGGCCCGCTTGCCCGCAGAGACCTCGCAGAGAAAGTCAAGAAACAAATAGCTGATACCGTGTCTCAGGGAGCTACGGCACATTATAATCCTTTTAAAGCACCTGCCGGCAGCAATTTTGTATCACCTGTGGTCCTTGAAAATGTTAAACCCGGCATGAGAGCGTTCGAAGAGGAAATATTCGGGCCGGCATGGTCGCTCATCAAAGCTGGTAACGTGAATGAGGCTATTCAGCTCGCCAATCAATCGCAATATGGCCTCGGGGCTTCTATCTGGACCAATGACTCAGCAGCAGCAGAAAAATTAGTACCCGAACTTGAGGCCGGGAATGTATTTATCAATGATATAGTGAAATCTGATGCTAAATTGCCTTTCGGCGGAGTCAAGCGAAGCGGATTCGGACGGGAGCTTTCAGAGTTCGGACTGCGAGAGTTTGTTAATGTCAAAACAGTGTTTATTCATTGAAAAGAAATCCGTAAATCTGTAATTCAGTTTATCCGTTAAATGCGAGAATGCCAACTTTTTTCTCAGATACAACAAGTTTACAAAATGTGATAAGGGATATAATTGTACCTTACACTGCTGTATTTGTGTTTTGTGATGAAAATACAGAACAGCATTGTTTGCCGCTGGTAGAATCTGCCTTAACAAAAGCACAGATCATTTCCATACCTAGCGGGGAACAAAATAAAAACATCAGCACCTGTGTAGTGATATGGGATAAGCTCACAGAAAGAGTGGCTGACAGAAAGTCCCTACTCATCAATCTCGGCGGAGGAGTGATATGTGATATGGGTGGTTTCGCGGCATCATGCTATAAGCGAGGCATTGACTTTGTTAATATTCCAACAACCCTTTTGGCTATGGTGGATGCATCAGTAGGAGGGAAGACAGGAATAGATTTTCATAATTTCAAAAATCAGATCGGTGTCTTTAGTGAAGCAAAAGAAGTTTTGATCTGTAATGAATTTCTAAAAACACTTGACCAAAGACAAATAAGATCAGGCCTCGCAGAAATAGTAAAGCACTATCTGATAGCTGACGAACAGGCATTCAGGGATTTCGTAGAAGCAGACAGAACTGAGTTCCTATATCCTGATATCGAAATAATAAGAAAGGCGATAGCTATTAAATCTGCCATAGTCGAGGCCGATCCATGGGAGAAAAACGTCCGAAAGAAATTGAACTTCGGACATACTATAGGACATGTTTTGGAGAGTATAGCATTGCAAACAAATGCCTCACTGCTGCACGGCGAGGCCGTGGCCTTTGGCATGGGGATAGAGACCTTTATTTCTGCTTTCAAATCTCTCATCGAAGAAAAAGATGCAGAATTGATATGCTATGCACTTCATTCTACTTTTGGTTTACAGGCCTTGCCGGAGGTGCTCACTGATCATATTTTGGCATATGCTATACAGGATAAAAAAAATATAAATGGTGTAATAAGGATGTCGCTCATCAATGCCATTGGCAGTTGTATGACCGATATAGAGGTCAGCGCTGATGAGATCAGACAGGCACTGGCATATTTCAATAAAAGCATGGACTGGTATAACAAATGAGCATCACCATACCACATCCTACAGGCATATTGAAGGGGGTTATTGATATCCCGCTGTCAAAGAGTGAAAGTAACCGTATCCTGATATTGCAGGCATTGTCGAAAGGAAAAATAAAAGTAGATGCAGCAGGATTGTCTGATGCTCGCGACACAAAATTACTTCAGGCTGCTCTGGCCTCTGATGCTAGGGAAATAAATGTAGAAGACGCAGGCACAGCTATGCGTTTTCTGACGGCCTATTATTGTGCGGCCAATCAGCATAAGATACTCACAGGCTCTGCTCGTATGCAGGAGCGTCCAATAGGTATATTAGTGGATGCATTGAGAGATATAGGCTTCAACATTAAGTATCAAAAAAACGAAGGCTTTCCACCATTGGAGATCATACCCATTGACCTGTCTAAGCTTAAAAATGAAGTTAGCATAGCAGGCAATGTGAGCAGCCAATATATATCCGCACTTATGATGATCGCGCCTGTTTTGGACAGAGGCTTAACGATATTTTTTTTTACAGAACTTGCTTCGAAACCATATCTGGAGCTGACTGCCGCGATGATGCAGACTGTCGGGATCACAGTAATATTTAATGACAATAAAATTCAGATCTCAACACAGTCATTTAAAGAAACTAAGCTGATAGCCGGTGCAGACTGGTCTGCAGCTGGCTATTGGTATAGCATGGCCTCACTGGCAGAAAAGGCGGATATCAAACTCAAAGGACTGAATTTCGATTCGGCCCAGGGTGACAAAGTGATTGCAAAATGGTGCGAATATTTCGGTGTTTTATCAAATCAGGAAGATGATGGAATATCTTTGCATTCCAATAATTCTACTCATTTTGAAAATTCCAAAAATCCTATTTTACATTTTGACTTCACTGACTATCCAGACCTTGCACAGACCATGATAGTGCTGTGTACTGCAAAGAATGTCAAAGCTACTTTTACTGGCCTCCAAAGCCTTCGTATCAAAGAGACTGACCGTATTGCAGCATTGCAAAATGAGTTGCTAAAATTTGGGGTAAAGCTGTATGAAGATGGGGAGAGTATCTTCAAACTTGAAGGCACTTTTACTATGTCTGAGCAAACCATAAAAACTTATAATGACCACCGTATGGCTTTGGCTTTTGCACCATTATCACTGCTAGGTAAAATTACGATTGAAAGACCCGAAGTCGTAGCTAAATCCTATCCGAATTTCTGGAAGGATATGGAGAAGGTTGGATTTGAGGTTAATTGAGTAAATCTAATTGTTGTATTGAGCAATCATAAGGCATAAATAAAATATCATAAATTACTTCAAACACTCCTCGATTGAATTGCCGAAAAGCTCAGTGAGTGTGAGCCCGAAAGCCTTTGCCTGCTGAGGCACGATGCTCTCTGCTGATAGCCCCGGTACAGAGTTTACCTCCAGCATATAGTACTCTCCGTCGCGGATGATAAAGTCTATCCTGCACATGCCTTTGAAGTCGAGTTTCTGATAGATGTAGGTAGCAGTTTCCTGGATTTTTTTTGCGAGAGTGGCATCTATTTCTGCCGGGGTCACTTCTTTTGAGTTGCCTTCATACTTGGCTTTGTAGTCAAAGAATGCTGACTTGCTCCTAATCTCTGTGAGAGGCAGCGCGGTTATTTTTCCTTTGTAGTTTATCACTCCGCAAGTCACCTCTGTGCCTTTGATATATTCTTCGATCAGTATCTCATCATCATATTCGAAGGCAGTATCAATAGCGCCGCATACCTGTTCTTTTGCATCCACCTTTGAGGCACCATAACTGGACCCGTTTTTATTCGGCTTTACAAAAACGGGGTAGCTGAGCTGGCTGTTTATTTGCTCCACGAGATGCTTTTTATCATTACTCTTTTTTGCTGTCAGAGCTTTAGCTGAAAGCACCCCAAACGGCGTAAGGTATTCTTTCGTACGTTGTTTATCAAAAGTAATAGCCGCTGCCTGCACTCCGCAGCAGTTGTAGGGAATGCCCATCATATCAAAATAGCCCTGCAGTCTGCCATCTTCTGCAGGCGTGCCGTGTATGGCCACAAAAACAGCATCGAACTTGATTTCTTCGCCCATGATGGTCAGTGTAAAATCATTTTTATCAATGGCAGCGCGTGTTCTTTCTTCCCGCCATTCATACCCTTCGAGTAAAATTTTATAGATATTGTATTTTTCGTTGTCGAGATACTGACAGACTACTTTTGCACTGTTGAGTGATACGCCTGCTTCTGCTGAGGGCCCGCCAGCCATGACGGCAATGTTCTTTTTCATGATTTAGGTATTTGTATAGAAACTTCAGTCATTCGATAACGCTAATTAATGGATATTTGTCTGCGGTTTGGCGTATTATTATAAATAAAAATTAACCAAATCAGGCCAATGCCTAAATAGATAGACAAATGAACGAAAAGCTGAAAGAAAGGATCAATGCACTGATAAAGTTGGGGGATGCGTTGCGCTCAGATACCGAGCTGGAGACTGTGATCGCAAAAGCTGCATCTTATAATCCATGGTTTACAGTTGAGTTTTGCCGGGCTGCCCTCGGGGCTGTGACCGACCACATGCTGACCACCGAAAAACTGAATCAATGGCTGTCGCAATACGAGATAGGAGAGGATGACCCAAAGAAAAAAACGATAGGAGTGATAATGGCCGGGAACCTTCCCCTCGTCGGGTTTCATGATTTTTTATGCGTTTATATTTCAGGATACGACATCAAGGTCAAACTCTCCGGCAAGGATGATATTTTGTTTCCTTATGTATATGAAAAATTGCTTCAGATCGACCCGTCATTGAAGGATAGATCAGCGATCATAGAGAGACTCGAAGGATTTGATGCCGTGATAGCGACGGGGAGCAATAATACGAACAGGTATTTTGAATATTATTTTAGAAACTACCCCAAGATCCTTCGCAAGAACAGAAACTCTGTGGCGATACTGACCGGACAGGAATCTGATGAAGAACTCTATGGACTGGCAGACGATGTATTTATGTATTTCGGCTTTGGCTGCCGCAATGTCTCAAAGCTATATGTGCCGGAGGGATATGATATCACAAGGCTTTTCCCATATTTCGAAAAATATAAGTGGATGCATAGCCATACCAAGTACATGAATAATTATGATTACAACAGGACATTACTTCTCATGAACAGGACCGAGCACCTAGCCAATGAGATCATCATGCTACAGGAAAATACAGCCATCAGTTCTCCTGTGTCAATTTTGTATTATGAGAGGTTTGAAAATGTTAAATCTCTAAGTAATAATTTGTCTAAAAATTTAACTAATATTCAATGTATAGTGTACAGTGAATCATTAGATATTTATACTGGATTTGCTAATTTTGTTAAATTTGGCAATACTCAGAGGCCAGAGCTATGGGATTATGCTGACAATGTGGATATATTAAAGTTTTTGTTTTCATTGAAAAGTTTGAATTAAGTATAACTATTCGTTACTTTTATATGATAAACAAAATCTAATCATGTACAAGAAACTACTATTCCTAGTTTTTGTCTTACCTATGTCGTTATCTCTATTCTCGCAATACAATTTCGATGCGGGCTTTCCGGTGGTATACAGTATCTTAAATACACAATGTTCAAATGCAGGTTGTCACAGCCAGACTTCGTCAGATGCATTAAAGTTTGACGGTAGCATGGCTACGGTGTATGCAGAGATATATAATCAACCCCCTGTGAACATAGCTGCCCTTCAGAGAGGCGAGCAACTAGTATGGGTAGACCAGCCATATCAGAGCTATCTGCTCAAGAAAGCAGCAAGCTGGTTTGATACAGATCTGGGATTGCCTGTTGGTGAGCCTGATTCGGCAGCACACTCACAGGCAACAACAGGCCTGACCAACTATCAGGTGGAATATATCCGTCAGTGGATCATGAATGGAGCTGCCCAAACCGGTCAGACCATAGACACATCTATGATCAATGATTACTATAATGTAAGTGGTGCAGATACCGGCCAGATACCATTCTTCCCTAAACTGGCCAAGCCAAATCCAAGTAACGGACTTCAGGTTCGTTACGGCCCGATATTCTTAAGGAATACAGCCGGTAATAACGAAGTGGAATATATGCTGGTACATCAGATCAATTTCACTCAGGATATGGAAGTGATCGGTGTACAGTCCAGCATGAGTTCGATGTCACACCACTTCCTTCTATTCCAGTTCCCTGATTCAGCTGATGCAGGACAGTATATTGACCAAGGTCTAAGGAGGGTTCAGATCTCGGGCACCGGGGGGATAGTCAGTTCTTTTGACGGAACTAAGAACCTCATAGCAGCATGGCAGACACCAAGTGCTATCAATCTACCTACCGGAACGGCCTTCTTTTGGTCACAGACCACCTATATTGATCAGGATTATCACGTGATAAATTATACTCCTATCGTACCGGGCACCTCAGGCATCGTACCATTTGATTTTTATCTCAATGTCACATACAGACCGAGGGTAGTCACAGACAATACAATACCTATGCTCTCTGAATTAGTAAATAATGCGGGGCTTGTACTTCTGCCGCATATGGTTACAACCTTGCCATATCCGACCACTCAAACGCCTATAAATGAGACACGATATATATGGATGATGTCCTCCCATACACATAAATTTGGTACAGGATTCAATATCTATAAATATGACAATTCACAACCAGGCGGTTTCGGTGATACACTTTTCAAAGGTACATGGGACTATACTAACGGAGTGGATGCAGGCTATTACAACTGGGAGCATCCTCCTGTAGAGTATTTCACTCCTCAGTATGAAATGAATATGCAGACAAATGGAGTAATATGCCAGACTACATGGGACAATGACTCGAGCAATATCATTACATTCGGTTTTACCAGCCAGAATGAGATGCAGCTATTCTACTATATGTACACTACTATACCAGCTCCATCAGGTATACAGACTATAGCAAAACCTGATTTTGATTTTGTAGTATACCCTAATCCAATAAATGAAACAGGTACTTTGGCATATACCCTGACAGATCCTTCTACCGTGACGGCTTCCGTCGTAGACATTACCGGCAAGGAAGTCGCATCGCTGAAAAATGAACAAGAACAGGCTGGAAGCTACAAAATAGACCTGGGCCAGGGCAAGTCACTTTCCTCCGGAATGTATTTCGCCAAAATAACCGTGAATGGCACTGCTTATACTAAGAAATTTGTAGTCGAGTGATACGACTTGACTACACAAAAAAACCCTTGCAAAAATTGCAGGGGTTTTTTGTTGTAAATCGGATATTAACAAACTGTTTAACATAAAGCATCGTATATTATAGTCAGAGTTTTGTTATTTTTATAGTCAAAATCAATCGATAAAAACCATGTACAAAAAAATTCTCTTTTTAGTTTTTGTCCTGCCAATGTCCTTTCCAGTATTCTCACAGTATAATTACAATGCCGGATATGCTGTGGTATATAATATCCTTAATACCCAATGTTCGAATACCGGCTGCCATAGTGCGGCATCTGGCAGTACATTGAGGTTTGATACCACTGCAGCGGCTGTATATGCAGAGATACTCAATCAGCCTCCGGTGAATATAGCTGCTCAGCAGAGAGGCGAACAGCTGGTATGGATGGATCAGCCCTATCAGAGCTATCTGCTCAAGAAAGCAGGCAGCTGGTTTGATACAGACCTGGGCCTGCCAATTGGCGAACCTGATTCTGCGGCACACTCTCAGGCCAGTACAGGACTAACCAATATACAGGTGGAGTATATCCGCCAGTGGATCATGGATAGCGCAGCTCAGGTTACAAATAATATTGACACTACGATCATCAATGCCTATTATACAGATACCGCAGCAGGCCCCTTTTCACCTAAACTGCCACAACTGCCTGCAGGTACCGGAATACAGTTGCGTGATGGGCCTTTCTTTTTACGCAATACTGCCGGAAGTAATCAGGTGGAATACCTGCTGATGAATCAGGTCAATTTTCCGTCAGATCAGGAGGCTTATGATATGAACCTTCAGATGACATCTTTCTCTCATCATTTTATCCTCTTTACTTTTGATGACTCTGTAGATGCAATGGCGAAAGCAACAGGATTGAGAGAGGTGACACTCAGCATAGGCAATACGGTCTCGCCTTTTGACGGCAACAAATCTGTCTGTTCAGTCTGGGTATACTCTCAGGATATCACCCTGCCCAATCAGACTGCTTTCTTCTGGCCCCAGAAATCCTATTTTGATCTGGATTTCCATATGCTCAACTATAGTACATATGACATATTGCCATTTGATGTATATATTAATCTGAAAACCAGGCCTCGTATCCTGTCCGATAGTACCATTCAAATGCAGTCAAGAATAAGCAATAATACGACTCTTGGAACCTTAGACCTTAATCCGCCGTATCACTATAATTCAATTCTGGCCCACTCTACCAGTGTATGCATAGATGAGGACCAGGACAATGGCAGCGGTGCCAGCGGAAGCATGTCAGGGAATGACAGTATCAGGTATATATGGATGATCAATTCGCATACGCATAAGATGGGCGTTGGTTTTAATATACATACCTTTAAGGCTGACCCGAACCAAATTCAGTATATCTATTCATCAAATGACTTCGGCCCCGATACTATATACAATGGTTTCCTGAGCTATAATAGCCCTCAGGGGGTCACTAATCTGGGATATTATAACTGGGAGCACCCGCCTCTTGAATATTTCCCTAATCTTTTGCCGATCAACTATAAGACATCAGGCCTGATAGCGGAGACCACTTATCAGAATGATTCCAGTTTTGATCAGACATTCGGTTTTACTACCGCTCAAGAGATGCAGTTATTCTATTACCTGTATGTCACTACAGTGCCAACTGGCCTGAACGTAGGGGTGAATAATGTACCCAATACTTCTTTTGATTTCAAAGTATACCCTAACCCGATGGCGGGCAGAGGCACAATATCCTATAACCTCTCTGAACCGGCTATGGTCAATGCTACAGTCACTGACATCACCGGTAAGGAAATATCTGTGCTGAAAGATGAGAAAGAGCAATCAGGCAATTACAGCATGGACATTACAAATGGGAAGACCTTGTCTGCTGGTATGTATTTTGCTAAACTGACTGTGAACGGGCAGCAGTACACTAAGAAATTCATAGTCGAGTAAAGTCTGACTATTCAAAATCAAAGCCCTTGTATCAGCAGGGGCTTTTTTTGTTGTGCATTATGATAACGAATTCGACGTTGTACTACTTGACAACCAGCTAGTTATATGACGAAAGTCATTTGCAGAAAGGGGGCATGTTTTTATTTTTAGGCACTTAAAAAAATAAAAACCATGTATAAAAAAGGGCTCTTTTTGTCTTTTGTGCTTATGATTTCGGCATCTGTTTTCTCGCAGTATAATTATAATGCGGGATATGCTGTGGTGTACAATATCCTTAATACAGAATGCTCAAGTGCGGGATGCCACAGTGCGGCATCTGGCAGTATATTGAGGTTTGACACCACTGCCGGAGCTGTATTTACTGAGATATTCAATCAGCCTCCTGTGAATATTGCGGCCCAACAAAGGGGAGAGCGTATCGTATGGATGGACCAGCCTTATCAGAGCTATCTGCTCAAGAAAGCCGGGAGTTGGTTTGATACTGATCTTGCGCTTCCTGTCGGTGAGCCGGACTCTGCAGCTCATTCACAGGCCAGCACAGGCCTGACAAATATCCAGGTGGAGTACATCCGCCAGTGGATTATGGACAGCGCTGCACAGTTCACCCCAAATATCGATACTGTGATCATTGATGCATATTATAATGACACGACAAGCGGGCCCTTTTCACCAAAAATGTCTCAGCCAGCTGCAGGCACTGGTATCCAATGGCGTTATGGGCCTTTCTTTCTGAGAAATACAGCCGGCAATAATCAGGTAGAGTATATGCTGATGAACCAGATCAACTTCCCCACAGATCAGGAGGTTACCGGCCTCAATCTGGAGATGACATCATTCTCTCACCATTTTATCCTTTTTACTTTTGATGATTCTGCCTCGGCTTTTGCGAAAGCAGTCGGGTTGAGGCAGGTGATCCTGAGTGCTTCAAATACTGTTTCACCTTTTGATGGAAATAAAACAGTGGCATCTGCCTGGGTATATTCTCAGGACATAGAGTTGCCTACTCAGACCGCTTTCTTCTGGCCGCATCCGACATATATCGATCTGGATTTTCATATGCTCAATTACAGCACTTATCCCATTCTTCCTTTTGATGTCTATATCAATATCGCGACAGGTCCCCGTAATGTAAATGACAATACGATTCAAATGAAAGCGTATTTGAATAATAATACTTCGCTCGGTGCTATAGACCTGAACCCGCCATATTATCTCAACCTGATACCACCACACACGACGAGCCGTTGTATAGATGAGGACCAAAGCAACGGCAAGGATGGCATGAGGTATCTCTGGATGCTCAACTCACATACCCATAAAATGGGGGTGGCATTTAATATCTATAACTTTGACAATACCCGGCAGTATGACCTGGGCACTGATACCATATACAATGGCTTTATGAGCTACAATAGCCCGAGCGGTGTGGTCGATCTGGGATATTATAACTGGGAGCATCCGCCGATAGAATTTTTCCCAACACTTTATCCGATCAACTTTCAGACATCTGGCCTGATCGCAGAAACCGTTTATCAGAATGACTCAAGCTTCTATCAGACATTTGGATTCACTACTGCTCAGGAAATGCAGTTGTTCTATTACCTCTATACATCTCAGATACCAATGGGCCTTTCAGGTATCAATAGTATACAGGGAGGCTTTGATTTCAATGTATACCCTAACCCAATAGCAGGCACAGGTACTATCTTCTATACACTAGCTGCATCTGCTACTGTCAATGCCTCTGTACTGGACATCACAGGAAAGGAAATAGCAAAACTGAAAGACGATAAAGAACAGGCCGGAAATTATAGTATAGATATCACTCAGGGCAAGTCTCTTTCCGCAGGAATGTATTTCGCCAGGCTTACTGTGGGTGGTGAAACCTATACGAAAAAATTTGTAGTCGAATAAACTTATCTTTAAAATATATGTCAAAGCCCTTGCAGGATAGCGAGGGCTTTTTTAGTTAAAAGCTTTCCAACCTGATTTTATTTAACACAAATAATTATCTGCCAGATATTTAATTTATTTATTTTCACATGAATATGTAGTTTGATCATAAAAAATGCCCATCATGTATAAAAAATTACTCCTTTTGATATCCCTGCTGCCTGCTTCTGTTACTGTGTTCTCACAGTACAATTTCAGCGCAGGCTACCCGGTGGTCTACAATATTTTAAATACTCAATGCTCTAATGCAGGCTGTCATAGTGCAGTATCGGGCTCTGCGCTGAGGTTTGATACGACAGCAGCAGCAGTATATGCTGAGATATTCAACCAGCCCCCTATGAACATAGCAGCACAGCAAAGGGGCGAGCAGTTGGTATGGATGGACCAACCTTATCAGAGTTATCTGTTGAAGAAAGCGGGCAGCTGGTTTGATACCGATCTCGGATTACCTATTGGTGAACCTGACTCTGTAGCACACTCGCAGGCCAGCACAGGCCTGACCAATATTCAGGTGGAGTATATACGCCAGTGGATCATGGACAGTGCAGCGCAGTTTACCAATAATATTGATACAACGGTAATCAATGCTTACTATACAGATACTGCCACCAGTGGCCCATTCTCGGCTAAGCTGCCTAAGCCCGCAGCAGGTGCGGGTATACAATTGCGCTATGGGCCTTTCTTTATAAAAAATATATCAGGACAGAATCAGGTCGAGTATTTGCTAATGCACCAAGCCACCTTTCCGACAGATGTAGAGGCATATGCTGTGAATGTACAGATGACATCATTCTCGCATCATTTTATCCTCAATGTACTGGATGACTCTGCTGATGCAATGCAAGTAGCTACCGGATTGAGAGAAGTAGTACTGAATGGTGCTAATACAGTCTCTCCGTTTGAAACAAGCCAGAGCGTAGTCTCAGTATGGCTGTATTCGCAGAATCTGGCCCTGCCAAACCAGACCGCTTTTTTCTGGCCTCAGGCCACGTATTTTGATTTTGACTTTCACATGCTGAATTATAGTACTTACGCTATTTTGCCATTTGATGTTTATGCGAATATCAGCACCAGGCCCAGGGATGTCAATGATAGCATGATACAGATGCAATCCAGAGAGAATAACAATAATACGCTGGGGCATATTGACTTATACCCTCCATATAATAATAACAGGATACCGGCGCACTCTACCAGCATATGTATAGATGAAGACCAGGATAATGGCAGTGGTGCCAGCGGCAGTATATCAGGAAATGATAGCATCAGATACATATGGATGATAAATTCTCACACCCATAAAATGGGGGTAGGCTTCAACATCTATAATTTTGACAATACCCAAACTTCTGACCTTGGCACTGATACTATATATAATGGTTTTATGAGTTATAATAGCCCCAATGGAGTCGTAAACCTTGGCTACTATGACTGGGAGCATCCTCCGATAGAATTTTTCCCTGATTTTTATCCGATCAACTACAAAACATCAGGACTCATAGCACAGACGACATATACCAATGGTTCCAGTTTCAATCAGGTTTTCGGATTGACCACCAATCAGGAGATGCAGTTCTTTTATTATCTCTATGTCACCACACTGCCACCAAGTACTAACACAGGTGTAAACAATATCATCAAATCTGCATTCGATTTTAAGATATACCCTAATCCGATGGCAGGACATGGTACCTTATCTTATACACTCGATGCAGTTGCAATGGTCAATGCTTCTATCACTGATATCACAGGCAAGCAGGTAGCTACACTCAAAGGTGAAAAAGAACAGGCAGGTAACTATAATGTGGATATTACTAAAACCCTGCCTGCAGGGATGTACTTCGCCAAGGTCACAGTGAACGGTGAGAATTACACCAAGAAATTTGTAGTAGAATAATCCTTACGGTCAATATAATCAGTAGCCCTTGCGAAAGCAAGGGCTTTTTATTTTATCAACTACCAAAACCGGCAAGTAAAATAATTGCCATTGTTTATGTTCCGGTAATTAGCTATATTTACATTTTGTAACCTATTAAAGTAAATAAAACATTAATTATGCTTATTCAGAAACTATTGAGCGGGTTTTGGTTCTCCAAAGGGGTCTCCAAGGATCCGTTTCGGACCTCCAGACCATTACATTTCTTATTATTATCATTCCGGACTTATGCCAGTGAGGCAGGTTACTTTTTCGATGGCTATCTTGACTTCGCTCCTGGAGATTATTCGATGGTTTTTTGGTGAAATCACACAAAAGTGAAATTTCATTATACATTAAATAAATAGCAATATTAAATTATAGTATTTGAATTTAGCTAATCATCAACACTATAAGAATAGGCTTAAAAATAGCCCAATAATTGAAAAATAGGATTATTTATATGTATAACTGAAAAAATAAGCAGGCTGTGTTCAAACAATAAGTGCACTAAAACTTACTTGATAAAACCCTTCTCCAGGCCGAATTTCTTGTATTTGTCCAGAATGGTCTTGGTGATGGTATAGTCAGAATTATGCTTGAGGAAGTCCACAGGCAGGTTGAGGTAGTTGATGAATTGATCATAGTATTCATCAGGCAAGTCAAATAGACCGGCCTCTTTGTAGTAATCAAACAGCTCTCTGTAGATGCGGGTACGCTCATCAGCCTGCATCTGCTCACGGAGTTTGGTGCGCTCTTTGGCACGATTGCTCAGGAGGTCATACAGGGCACTGATCGGGCTCGATATAGACATAGCAGGCTGATCCAGTTCTTTTGGCGTCTTGCCCATCTTTTCGCGCTCTTTGTCTATATCATTGAGAGTAGGTTTAGGGCGGACAATGATAGGCCGTGAGGTGGTAGCGGTGAGCCTGTCAAACTCAAAGACTGGGTGATATTCGGCCTTATCAGTACTGTCAGCCATACTAAAGCGAAGGGTCTGATAGCCATATAGAAAAAGAAAAAGCGTATCGCGCTTATTGCAATTGATAGTGAATCGCCCATCTGCATCTGTCGGAATAGATGTGCCTGATTTCGGGATGATGATGCTGACACCGCTCACGGGGTTGCGGTCATATATATCAATGACCCTCCCGCTGATCTTTACGATAGGATTGACCTGAGCCAGAGCTGTGCCCATAGTGAAGAACAATAAAACCGCTATCAGATGCCGTATACCCAAGCTATGAATGGAAATTGTAGTGATGTTTTCCCTTACGAATATAACCACGACGATTAATAATCAGAATAAGAAGACGTTAATTATGAATAATTAGTTAAAAATAGGCGAAATGTGAATATGAAAAGCGCAGGATCGGTCAATCAAAGCAAGTCGGCGGTGAAATCCTCAATAGCCTGATATATCTCGCTCAGGTCGCTCTTTGAAATACAATACGGGGGCAAAATATATAATACATTGCCCAGAGGACGGAGCATGATATGCCTGTCCATAAAGAAGCTATACATCCTGTCGCGGATATTACTGAGATAGCCGTCTGCACCATCCGTCCGGAACTCCATGACCAGTATAGTGCCGCACTGACGGACCTGCTTGATGGCTTTATTGTTCTTTATTTTATGAGCAAAAACCTGATGAGAGGACGCTATGTCAGCGATCTTGTCCAGTGTTTTTTCCTGTTCAAAAACCTCTAATGAGGCCAGGCCTGCTGCACAGCCGAGTGGATTGCCGGTATAGCTATGTCCGTGAAAAAGCATTTTGCTTTTCTCATCATCATAGAATGCATCATAGATAAACTGCTTAGTAATGGTTGCAGCAAATGGTATAAAGCCACCTGTGATACCTTTCGAAAGACAAATGATATCAGGCGTTTGCCCGAGATGATCGATAGCAAACATCCTGCCAGTCCTGCCAAAGCCCGTCATGACCTCATCGGCTATCGAGATGATATCATGTTTCGAGCAAATGTCAAGTAGTTGATCCAATAGTTCCGGACGATATATTTTCATGCCACCCGATCCCAGAACCAATGGCTCAAAGATGAAGGCTGCTATCTCCGACTTGTTTTGCTCAACTGCTGCTCGAAACTGTCCAACGATATGTTGCTCATTTTCGAGATCGGGGGTATCGATGAAGACCACATCAAAAAGCAGTCTCTGATATGGCTCTGTAAATATACCACGCGCACTGACAGACATAGCGCCGAAAGTATCACCATGGTAGGCATCTCGAAAGCATATAACCTTCGTGCGCTCTTCGCCTCTGTTTCGCCAGTATTGCAGGGACATTTTGATAGCGACCTCGACGGCGGTGGAGCCATTGTCTGAGTAAAATACTTTAGCAAATCCTTCAGGCAATATCCCGAGCAGCTTCTCTGCCAGCTCTATCGCAGTAGGGTGACTGAAGCCAGCAAAGATGACCTGCTCAAGCTGCTTTGCCTGTTCAGCGATCTTCTGAGCTATATGTGGATGCGCGTGTCCATGAATATTGGTCCACCAGCTGGCACAGGAGTCTATATATCGGTTGCCTGCTTCATCATAAAGGTATACACCTTCGCCTCGAACCATGATGATATTGCTATCGGCTGTTTTTTCCTGCGTGTATGGATGCCATATGTATGCAGAATCCTTCTCTCGCAGGTTCATACGATGGTATAATGCTTCTTGATGGAATAATACAGCTCAAGCGACTGAGTGTCGATAAACTCTCGATTGAGGTGTGGTGCGGTTTTGACACTTCCTATCTCATGGATGCCGGTGGTCTCATGGATCAGGTCTCGCATGTGAGCGCTGCGTTCGCCATTATAAATGATACCCAGAACTTCAATGCCTCTGCTATGCAGGGCCTCGATACTCAGCAGAGTATGATTGATAGAGCCGAGATAGTTCTTTGACACGAGTACAACAGGGATATTCAGGTGTTTGATCAGGTCAATGATCATAAAGTCCCTGCGGAGATGAACCATGAGGCCACCGGCACCCTCTACTATGAGCCGATTGGAAGTAGCAGGCAATTTGATATTCGAATGATCGATCTCAATACCCTCCAGCTTTGCTGAATGAATAGGAACGGTGGGAGATTTGAGATTATATGCCTCGGGATGGACTTTTGATTTTGGGTTAGAGACCAGCATTTTCACTATATCTACATCTGCACTTCCGATGATGCCTGACTGTATTGGCTTCCAGTAGTCAGCCTGCAATGCCTGCACCAGAATGGCCGAGATGATGGTCTTGCCGACATTGGTGTCAATGCCGGTCACAAAAATATCTTTAGGCAGTCGTTTCATTGCTATGCATTTTGCAATTTCCCTTGTGCAAAGATAAGGATTGCATCTGCTAAGTGAATTATTTCTTCTTCAGTATTGAAACTATGCAGGCCTATGCGTATCCTTTCTGTGCCTTTGGCTACGGTCGGAGATAAAATGGCACGTACATCAAATCCAGCATCCTGCAGCAAAGCAGCTACGCGTTTGGCTTCTGCATTTCCTTTGATAATGAGAGATTGTATAGGAGTATCACTTGGCAGCAACTGTAGGTTAGAGTCTGCGGGCAATGATTTTCTCAAAACGGTGACAAGGTGACTAAGGTGCTTTCTTCTATCATCCAAGCCCGGGAAATATTCGTACACACATTTGACAGTAGCCAATGTATGAAAAGGGAGTGCAGTAGAAAAGATGAAAGGACGACAGTAGTTGATGAGAAAATCGCGCAGCTCCTCAGAACCCAATACCACAGCACCATGCGCGCCGAGCGCCTTGCTGAATGTATGAACTCGTGCCAGACAGTCTGCCTCGAGGTTCATATGATTGACAAGACCTGCACCATGGTCGCCTATCACTCCAGTGGCATGCGCTTCATCCACTATCAGGCCTGCTTCAAACTCTCTACATAGTGAAGCGATCTCACGCAGCGGAGGCATGTCACCATCCATTGAGAAGACCGTCTCAGTCACCACATACTTTAAACCCTTAGCAGTACTGAGTTTGGCATGAAGGTCTGAGAGATCGTTATGACGGAAAGAAACACTAGCAGCGCGACTGGCCTTGATCCCATCATGGATAGAAGCATGGACCAGTTCATCATATATTATTGTGTCACCTTTGTATGGTAAGGTTGATAGAAGCCCGTAATTAGCATCAAAGCCTGAGTTGAATATCAGTGCGGATTCTGCTTTATGAAAAGATGCGATTTGTTTTTCGAGAGCTTCTGCATAGGCACTATTGCCAGATAACAAGCGGGAACCCGTACTGCCGGATAGGTTTTGAAGTTCATTCACCTCGATATCAACCATTGCATGAAAAGCCTTGTCACGAGCTATACCGAGATAGTCATTGGAAGTAAGATCAACTTTACCTTCGATCACTCGCAGAGAACGAAAGTTACCTTCACTCTTTCTGTCGGCTAATTTCTGAAGGATATATTTTCGGATTGAATTCATTTGTGTGAGATTGTCATAGTGACACGGATACCCGGTCTTCTTAAACTGAAGATCTTATTTGGACATTTCCATCAGCCACCATGTATTGCCAAAACTATCCTGAAATCCTGCTGACCGGCCATATTCCTTGTCTTCAGGTTCCAGCAATGAGGTAGCGCCATGTGATATTGCTTTTTTGTAGACATCATCCACACTTTCTACGAGCAGACAAAGGCCGCAGGAAGTGGCTTTGTGATCTTCATTGGCATCGGCAAACATAATAACAGTGCTACCTATACGCAGTTCAGCATGCATCACAGAGCCATCAGGCTTGGGAACAATAAGCTGTTCTGTCGCACCAAAGACGTCTTTGGAAAATGTGAGGAATTCAGCAGCTCTGCTTATGATAAGATAAGGCATCAACTGGTTGTATTGCTCTGGGATATTCATGCTTTATGGTTATGCGTGTTGCATGGCAGTTTCAGTTTTGAAACTCTCTCTGGGCTTTAATCCCAACACTTCAAACATTTCCTTATCAGCACTGAAATCAGGATTTGGTGTGGTCAGTAGCTTCTCTCCGGTGAATATTGAATTAGCTCCTGCGAGGAAACACAATGACTGCTGCTCAATGCTCATATCATGACGTCCTGCTGAGAGGCGCACCATTGCTTTAGGCATCAGGATGCGAGCTGTAGCTATCATACGCACCATCTCCCATATTTTTACTTTCTGTTTGCCAGCCATTGGGGTGCCTTCTACTGCTACCAGTGCGTTGACCGGCACAGACTCAGGATGCTGAGGCCTTGTAGCAAGGGTAAACAGCAACTTGATCCTGTCGTCGTCGCTCTCACCCATGCCAATAATACCACCACAGCAGACACTTATACCTGCCTTTTCCACATTGTCTAGTGTCTCCAGTCGGTCTCCATATGTACGGGTAGTAATGATATCGCCATAATGTTCATCAGATGTATCAAGATTGTGGTTATAGGCATAGAGGCCGGCTTCTTTCAGCCTCAGTGCCTGATCTTCGGTCAGCATACCCAGCGTACAGCAAACTTCAAGACCGAGAGCATTGACACCTTTGACCATGTCTATCACCCTGTCGAAGTCACGTCCCTCACGCACATTGCGCCAGGCAGCTCCCATACAGAAACGTGTAGAACCTGCATTCTTTGCGATCAGCGCCTTGTCTATCACTTCTTCATAGCCCATCAGTTTCTGAGCTTCTACTCCTGTATTGTACCTGGCAGCCTGAGGGCAGTAAGCGCAATCCTCAGAGCATCCACCGGTCTTGACCGATAGGAGCGTACAGACCTGCACCTCAGCTGTGGCCTGGTATTCTTTGTGGATATTTGCTGCACGTACTATCAGCTCCAGCACCGGTGAGTGGTATATCTCTTTGACCTCTTCAAAAGTCCAGTCATTTCTTACTTTCTGTCCCATTCTTTCTATTTTCTTGTACAATAATAATGATTGTTATCGAAAGCTTCACTTGTGAAATATAGCTTCAGCTACCGCCCGATGTCCCATAGCTGACAAATGTATTTCATCCCCGAATAGATACCAATCTTTATAGTCCTTTTTATTGGGAAGCTCCTTTAATAAGTCCACATACATAATATGATTTTCCCTTAACTTAGCAGCAAGAACTCTTTGAGGCAGGTCATTATTACGATCAATTAGCTGCGAGCGATAGGGCAATATATACATAGTAAAAACCACCTTACTGCTGTCGCAAACATCTTTGATATGAACTAAATCATCCATGACAGCATTTACTCTAAGGCTATCATTATAAAAAGCCTGATCATATTGATAATAACTTTGGCTATCCTGATAGACGAACAATTTTATAAGTTTATAAATAGCACATCTGTCTTGAAGCAATGCATTGATGCTACTAATAAATCCTTTGTTTGCTATCGGTGGCAGTTCAGTAGAAGTGCTCTTGCCATAAATATCATTGAGACAATAAAACAGGCATAGAATCTTTATTCCGCTGTCCTTCACGATCAGGTGATCCACTACATTGCGATAGTCAGAGCTCGACCATCCTATCAGTGAAATGTTTCTTATGTCCCAGTCATCCCATCCTTTGGTAGCCAGATCGATAAAGGTCGCTGTATCATCTACTCCAACACCCTCGGTGACTGAGTCTCCTATTACAAGCATTTTAAGCTTGCCCTTTCCTTTTTTAATTGTCCTTCTTCCACCCATTTCATCTGTATGAAAAGGTTTGCCCCAGACCAAACCAGTGGCATTAGACTTTAGTCCGGAGGAGGTCCCATACTTGTTCTCTTCGATCAATGAACTGTCAAATTTCCGGTTATATACATTTGATAATATGACACGTGATATACCCTCCAGCACAGCCAGAATGGAAATACTGATACATAATAAGATGATAAAGGCCCTTCTGACTGACAATGAAGTGGAAATTTGTGATTACTGAATAGTCTCTGACAAAATAGTTCGGCTATCTTAACTGAAGCCAAATTACCAATTTATCCACTTATAGCCGTGTTTAAAATGGCAAATAATATAAATTTTATGTCGTATAATTGACATTATGAAAGTTACCGCTGCCATTACTGCTGTGCAAGGATATGTGCCCGATTATGTCTTGACGAATGCCGAGCTCGAAAAAATGGTTGATACCAGTGATGAGTGGATCACAAGTCGTACAGGGATCAAAGAGCGCAGAGTGATGAAAGGCGAAGGTAGCGCTACCTCCGACATGGCAGTCGAAGCTATCAATAGGCTCCTGAAAAAACGTGGAATAGTAGCTGATGAACTCGATATGATTATCGTGGCAACTGTCACACCTGATATGATTTTTCCTTCTACAGCATGTGTCATAGCCGACAAGATAGGCGCTACAAAATGCTGGGGTTATGATGTATCAGCTGCCTGCTCGGGTTTCCTATTCTCACTACAAAATGCATCCTCATATATACAGTCAGGTCTGGCAAAAAAAATACTGGTAGTGGGTGCTGATAAAATGTCCTCAATTGTTGATTACAAAGACAGGAATACTTGCGTCATCTTTGGTGATGGTTGTGGTTGTGTATTATTAGAACCCAACGAAGAGGGACTTGGCATTCAGGATGCACTGCTTCATATAGACGGTTCAGGCAGGCATCATCTCAATCAAAAGGCTGGCGGATCGGCATATCCTGCTACTGAAGAGACAGTATTGAAACGTGAACACTACATATACCAAGAAGGGAAGACTGTCTTTAAATTTGCTGTAAAAAATATGGCCGAAGTATCTGCTGAGATCATGGAACGTAATAACTTAAACTCAGATGATGTAAATTGGCTCGTGCCTCATCAGGCCAATCTCCGTATCATAGAGGCTACAAGAGAGCGAATCGGACTACCCATAGAGCGTGTGATGATCAACATACAGAAGTATGGAAACACAACCAATGGAACGATCCCGCTATGCCTGTGGGAATGGGAAGACCAGCTAAAAAAAGGGGACAACCTGATATTAGCTGCTTTTGGCGGTGGATTTACCTGGGGTGCATTATATTTGAAATGGGCTTACTAAAAAATACCTGATATGGGTGGCATGATCTCGGATCTTAAAGAACTTTCTGCCTGGATAATAGGCTTGGCCAGCCTTGCCATTCTATTGGTATTCATATACACTACCGTGAGAAAAAACAAGATCAAAACCTAGCATTAGCAGATAATCACATCATCATAATGACCATCACTGCCCGTCAAATTTTAGCCTCTGCCCCTGTTCGTTTCCGCCCCGAAAAAGCGCAAAACATTCGTTCCACCTTTCATTTTATTATCACAGGCGATGAGAACTTCGAAGTCTCGCTCATCATCAATGATGGGAAATGCGTGTTGGAAGAAGGGCTGAAAAATAATCCTGACTGTGTGGTGAAAACATCTGCCAAAACATATGTGGAGCTGGAAACAGGCAAGGCCAATCCTCAGATGGCGCTTATGATGGGCAAGATTAAGGTGAGCAACATATCTGAGATGATGAAATTCGCTAAGTGCTTCAGGAGATTCGACCCGCAGATCCTAAATGAGAAATCCCCTAAAGGGGTTCCATCTATCCGTAATAAAAGGGCAGGTCCACTCGAAGGGGTAAAGGTTGTTGACTTCACAAGGCTTCTACCCGGCCCGTTAGCGACTATGATGCTGGCTGATATGGGTGCTGACGTTATCAAAATAGAAGATCCCGACTCGCCTGATTATATACGTAATTTCGAACCATTGATAGAAGGCACTTCTGCTTTCTACTATGCACTGAATAGAAACAAACGCAGTTTGGCCATCAATTTTCTTTCTAAAGAAGGTAAGTCTATCATCATAGACCTTATAAAAAATGCGGATGTCCTCATCGAGCAGTATCGCCCCGGTGTGATGAAGAAATTCGGGCTGGACCATGAGTCAATGAGAGATATCAATCCAAGACTGATCTATGTCTCCATCACTGGCTACGGACAGGACTCATCAATGTCTCAGGCTGCAGGGCATGACATCAATTATATAGCTATTGCAGGTGCCCTTGGCATCACGATCGATGATCAAGGCGAACCCGTGATACCGGGTTTTCAACTCGCTGACATAGCAGGCGGCTCATACATGACGATCAATGCAGTAACCGCGGCCTTGTACAAACGAGAAAAGACTAACACGGGCGAATACCTTGATATAGCCATGACAGATAGCGTGCTCCCATTTATAGCATTGCCATATGCAGAGTATCAGGCCAATAATAATACACTCAGAAAAGGTAAGTTTCAACTATCTGGCAGTCAAGCGAACTATAATACATATAAATGCAGCGATGGCAAATATCTGGCACTTGGCTCGTTGGAACCGAAGTTCTGGAATACTGTCTGCGAAAGGCTTGGCAAACCCGAATGGCAGGAAAAGATAATCGGAGATAGAGAAACCCAGATGGCTATCAGAAAAGAACTGCAAGAGATTTTCCTGAAAAAGACCCGTGATGAATGGATCACATTCTTTAGTTCAGATGACATTTGCCTCACACTCATCAATGACCTGAGCGAGATCGGTTCAGATAAATATTTGAACGAAAGGAATTCATTTATAGATTTCCAACTCGGAGGTAAAAAAATCAAAACCATCGCGCAACCAATAAAATTCTCCAGCGTTACAGTAGCGAACAACTGGATAGCACCACAATTAGGAGAAGACACCTTTACAATATTGAAGGAACTAAGTATGACCGATGAAAGGATAAACGAACTGATCGATCTAAACATTGTCAAAACCACATGAGAAAAGGACTCTATTTTCTGGCAATACTGTTTCTTGCTGCCACTACTAAAGCCGGTGACTTGGACCGTGCTTTTAAATATATCAATACCGGTGATTATGATAAGGCGCTTCAGAATATAAAAGAAGAGCTGGATGATAATCCGAAGAATGTCGCCGCCAACTATGCTATGGCAAAACTTTTTTCCTCCAGGGATTTCAAGAAATACAATATCGACTCTGCCACAATATACATCAACAAGGCATACTTAGCTATTCCACTCAATCCTGATGACAAACAGACAAAAAAGTATTTAAAGCTGGGTGTGCGCGATTTTACCATCAAAGAGTTGTTTGATGAGATCAATAAGACAGCATTTGAAAGAGCAAAGACAGGCAATAGCTTTGAGTCGTTTGAGCATTTCCTCATTTACTCAAAAGACCTTACACTTAATGTCGCTGCTACTGACAAAAGGGATGACATCAAATTTCAGGAACTCAAAATAAGAGAAGAGATACAACCGCTAAAAGAATTTCTAAATAACTATCCGAGGTCAAAAAAGTTTGAAGAAGCTAATGCACTCTATGAGAAACTGCTCTATGCCCAAATGACAAAACCTGATACATATGAGTCCTATAAAGCCTATCTGGACAAGTACCCCACGGGTCCCTATGCGAAGGACGCACAGACTAAATATGAAGAACGGCTATACCACTCATACCTCAAGAAAAACAAGTTGGACGATTACGCTGAATTTGAAAAAAATTATCCCGGTAGTCCTTTTCTGGCTGCAGTGCAGGATAGTATCTATAGCCAGAGCACCCGCAGCCATACTACAGCAGATTACAATTCGTTCATAAAAAACCATCCATCTAATAAACATATCATGGATGCCTGGAACAGGCTTCTTGACCTGTATACAATCAATGCATCGGACTCTGATTACACTTTTTTTGAAAAGATATATCCTAACAATCCACTGAAGGAGCGTATACAGCAGGAGCAATACCTCGCAAAGATCCCGCTGGCACCATATAAATCGAATGATAAGTTCGGCTATGTCAACACCTCTACACAGGTGCTGTCTATAGAACCACAATATTATGATGCAAGCGAATTTAGTAACGGACTGGCAGCGGTGGCACTCAAACCCTGTGGTGATAGCTGTTATTATTCATACATCGACAAATCGGGTCGGGTCATGATCGAGAATACATTCACCAGCGTAGGTGATTTTGACAAAGGCAAAGCGATCGTCGCTACCAGCTACTGTGATGGAGATCCATGTGAGTATGGCATCATAAATCGCAGAGGTGAGTTCATTGTAAACCCGATATATCTTGACATACAGCCTGCTACTGAGGGACTTTTTGCAGCACACAATGCGAAAGGCTATGGATTCATAGATGAGACAGGACAAACTATTATCCCATTCACCTATCAGGATGCCACTCCATTCAGTGATGGGGCTGCAGCCGTTAAGAAAGATTCGGCATGGATATTCATAGACAGAAGTGGTCAGAAAATATTTCAACAAAGTTTCAAAAACATCTCTGCTTTCAGATCAGGACTTGCGGCGGTCACAGCGAATGACTCAACGTATGGCTATATCAATAAGTCGGGCAATTGGGCCATAGAGCCGACTTTTGAATTTGCAGAACCGTTCGAAGGTGATACAGCTATAGTGACCATCAAAGAAACTAATAAGAAAAGTAAAGATTTTGGCCTGAGCTTCAGATATAAGATAGATAAGTCAGGCAGCAATTGCTATAAGCTCACCAACCCCTATGTGGCTATAGCCAAGAAGCAGGATAAAAAGAAAAAGAAAAAATAGCCTCTCAATTGTTCACTGTGACAATTCTTTCTTTGCCACTCATATCTTTTATGATCTGAGCCTTCATGCCTATATCTGCAAATATTTTACTCACATCTTTTGCCCTGTATTCGCTTACTTCGAGGTATATCTTTCCATGGGGATTTAATATCAGTGGGGCTATTTCTGCAATACGTTTATAAAACAATAGCGGATCATCGCTGAATAAAGCCAGATGAGGCTCATAAATGAGGACATTATTGTTCATCTTCTCTTTCTCATCATAGCCGATATAGGGAGGATTGCTTATGATGACATCATATTTCTTCGTTGGAGTTTCTTTCAGAATATTCATCTGAATGAAAGTAACATCTACACCATTTGACTCTGCATTTTCCTTGGCTATTTGCAGTGCACCTTCGCTGATATCTATGCTGGCGACATCAGCCTGTGAGATGTTTTTCTTCAATGCGATCGGGATACAGCCACTGCCGGTACCGATATCAAGAATTTTTGATTTCGAATTTTTGATTTCGGAAATGACCAATTCAACTAACTCTTCCGTCTCTGGGCGTGGTATCAATACAGCAGGAGATACTTTGAATTTCAGCCCATAAAATTCTGCATATCCAAGTATATATTGCACCGGTTCATATTTCAAAAGGCGTTTCAGATAACCATCCAAAACTTCTTCCTGATGTGTAGTGAGTATCATAAACCGCTCCAGAGAAAGCTTCGGCCCTTTGACATTAAGTACATCCTCCAATATCCATAGGGTGATAGCCCTTGCTTCTGCCTGATCACATATCGTGGAAAGGCTTTTGATGTATTCTGCCTGCTTTTCTGCCAGAGTTGCCATATTACCTCTGCATTCTCCTATTGTGAAAGTAGTATGACAGACTGATGCAGCACAAAGCAAAAACCAGCAGCTTAGATATATCAGGTATTAGTCCGCTAAATGAAGTATTGCGGAGGAATATATCGTTGCAAAGTTCCAATCCCCATGATAAAGGTGAGAGGCTACTGATGACCTGCATAGCATGGGGGAGAATATAAACCGGCACCCACACTCCGCCCATAGCAGCAAGAATAACCACAGATACCGATCCGAAAGACAATGCCTGATGATGCGTTCTGAAAGCCGTAGCCACGAGCAGCCCAAAAGCAGTTGCTGCAATGGCGATAGATAATGCAGCAGTGGCTATGAATAAAATTTTATCGCCAATGACCAGCTTTGACAAACCTAAAAGTGGTAACAAATACAGCCCAACCGCCATCATCAACACGAATTGAAGCAGGCATATGATGAGATAGAAAAAATATTTACCTGCTATGAAGTGAAACTGCGAGCCGGCGATCAGGCGCAATCTAAGCAGACTGCCATCTTCGCGTTCTTTTATGAAGTTCCCTGCCAGTGGGAACACTATAAAGAACATAGCAAACATGGTCCATGCGGGTACATTATGCTGCACAGAGTTCATTGATAAGCTATCAAAGCCAAGTGATTTCTTTTGTTCGGTGACGAGGACCATCTTTGACAGATCAGCACTTGCGAGGCTTGTGTCGCTTGTACCACTCACTTTCTTTATCTGCTCGGAAAATTTGCTCATCAGCAATTTATTCTCAGCGCCTGCGACTATTTTCTCTACTGCAAAAAGCAGCGCCTGCTTCAGATTGGCCTGTATCACCGGATCAAATACCAATTGTATCTCAACTGATTCATTGTTTTGAGCTTTAGGCTTATCGGTGATCCCAAAACCCGCCATCAGCGTTTGAACAACCAGAGCAGTCCTGTTACTTATTTTCTTTGTAGCATCTTTAGGAATGTATACAAGCGCTTTATATTTGCCATCATTCACCAGTTTGATTGCTTCATCTTTGGTGAACGATTTACCCTGATAAGATTTGACCAGATTAAAACTGCCTGATGAGGCAAGTGAGTGTTCTACCCATGTGCCAAGAGAGTCATTGTCTTCATTCACGCAGAGTATATCAAATCGAAATGACGTGTAGTCCCTGAAAGGTGCATCTTGCACAAATGACATGACAGTAACCAATATAACGGGCATCAGAAATATCATGGCCATACCACCCGGATCGCGCACCAGCGTGAGAAACTCTTTATATATCGTGGCCAGTGTCTTCATGAGCGTATTGATTTGCCTGATACGGATAGAAAGACATCCTCGAGTGAATCAGTATTGAATTTCGCGAGCAGGTCTTTGGTTGTACCTTCTTCCAATAGTTGCCCTTCATTGATGATACCAACCCTGTGACATAGCCGCTCTGCTTCTTCCAATATATGAGAAGAATATATGATCGTCATGCCTTCGTTGTTTTTTTCCTGCAGATACTCTATGATCATAGTGCGCGACTGTACATCCACACCTGCTGTGGGTTCGTCGAGTATCAGCAGCTCTGGATCATGCAGTATAGATGCGATAAGATTGAGTCTGCGCTTCATGCCACCTGAGTAGGATGATACCTGTTTATGTGCCTTATTCTTTAGTCCGAATCGCTCAACTAGTGTTTCGATCTTGTTCCGGTCCGGTTTGAGGCCATACATGCGAGCGAGGTAGTTGAGGTTCTCCATCGCAGTTAGGGATGGGAACAGAGCAATATCCTGCGTTGCCACTCCGACCTTGCTTCTGACCACCGAACCATGGGTAGCAGGATCAATACCAAATACACTTATACTACCGCTGTCAGGCACCAGCAGCCCGCATATCAGCATCACTGTGGTAGATTTCCCCGCACCGTTAGGGCCCAGAAGGCCATATATTTCTCCCTGCTCGATCGTGAGCGACAAGCCATTTACAGCAGGCCTGTCAGCGCCTTTGTATTCCTTTACTACTTTCTCGATGATGATAGCAGCCATCAGAGATCGGAGGTTTTTATCTTCTCGATATCGAGCATATCACCGACAGACATCCTGAACGCATAAGCATATTTCTCTAGTGTCTTTTTGCTGAGCTTATTAAAAAAGAATGGCTTCATGTGCAGTTTAACTATGAATGGAAGTACACCTATATATCCGGAGAGAATGGAGGGGTCCATGAGATTCTTCTCCATATGATAAAGAAGGATACTGGCCTGTCCGGTGAGTACTTTTTGCCTGGCATCATCTACTTTTTCTTTGATCTCTTCCCAGGCCTGTTGGTTTACTATATTTTCCGCTTCCCAGCCCACACTGCCTATCTCTGTATAGTGCTCGCTGCCGTCAGTAGCGTACATGAGTTTCTTGAACTTGCCCTGCAGCATATTCTCATCATCCTGTGGTACTTCTTCTTTTCGCATGATACTGTAAACTTACTAAAAAGAGACTAGACGGTTTGTGGCTGGACGAAAACTTTCATCTCGCATTCTGCTGCGATCTTTCCTTCATACATTATAGTTCCTTTGACCACTGATGCGGTGAAGATATTATGAAGCAGGTCAATGCTGGTCTCTATCTGAGCACCTACCGGCGGGAGGAAATTTACAAGTAGGTTCTTCACTTCGCCAATGAAACCCACAGGAGGTTTAATAGCAGCCCCTGCCTCAGACTGGATACGCAGCATATGCTCATATCCGGCGCGCAATGCCACGGTCTGGGCTATATTTTCTATCAAGCCGGGCATTTGGAAATAACCATCAGCCACAAAGATATTATCAGGGGCAATGTTAAATACCGATACTGATGATTCGGCAGCATGCTCTTTCAAGCCATCTACCATCACGATAGGCGGACGCTGGGGAATAAGCTGAAGAACATTTTCTTTGATAATAAGCATTTATTAAAATTTGCATTATTAAAATAATAAATACAAATATAGCAATTATAAAATTAATTTCAAATCTTACACCGGTATCATTGTTTTGGTGAATTTACTGCTATACTTGATAGCATACACCGAGTTCTACTAGACTACAGTCAGGAGAATATATGCGTAGTTAAACCTTGCGCTCTCAGGGATCATCATCAGGATCTTATCGCCTGCTTTTAATTTTCCGGAGTGAAATAACTCATCAAGCATGACAAATCCGGATGCAGAGCCGATATTACCGACACGGGTGAGATTATAAAACCATTTTGATTGTGGTATCTCTATACCTATATTCTTTAGCTCCTCGGCTATCTTAGGCCCGAAAAATTCAGAGGATAAATGCGGCAGGAAGTAAGTAACATCAGCGACATTGAAATTCCTTTTCTTAGAAACATCCAAAAGGTATTTCCCGCCGTATTTCACTATATTCTCACCCAGAAAGCGTGTATCCTGCTTTAATGAGAAGACAGACTGCTCGGTCCAAGTCTGTGGCTCCATATCGTTCCACGCAGTGAGATTGCCTGACTCATCTTTCGTAGCCCCTGCATACATACATACAGGCAGCTCATTAGCATAGGACCGCTGCTCGATCCATTCTATTTTGAGAGATATTCCGGTTTTATTAGGCTCTGCCTGAAGGAGGCATGCACCGGCGCCATCAGACAGCATCCAGCGCAGAAACTCCTTTTCAAAAGCAATGATGGGATTGGCCTCGAGTTCTTTCAGTCTGTCTGCCTCATCCTGAAACTTATTTGCCAGCATCCATGAGGACATTTTTTCCGAACCTGTACAAACTGCATTCTCATGGTTTCCGGCCAAGATCGACAGGTAGCAATAACTCATCGCCTGTATTCCGGTGCAGCACGATCCTGTGGTAGACAATATCTCCATAGGATGGAGGCCCAATCCACCATGCACCATGGACGCATGAGATGGCAATAACTGATCGGGTGATGTGGTGCCGCAGCCTAAGAGCTGTATATCATAGGCGGAGAAATCACCGTCCAGCAATTTATGGATGGCTTCTGTGACCAACTGTGCATTAGTATGGGTCGGCTTACCATTGTGGTCCAGAGCGTAATGGCGTGACTTGATACCATTGCTGCGCAAGACTATTGAACGGGCTTTAGACGGCTTGTTATTGATCATCCCAAGGCGGCCTTCCATCTCATCATTCGCGACAGGCTCATTCGGCAGAAAGGACGAAAGTCTGGTTATATATACACTTCTACTCAATTTATTTTAGGTGGCTTTTAGGATTGCAAAGGAATCAAATACTACTAATTAAACAAAATTATAAAACATAGATTTCAGTCTTTTGTTCACATATCGGAAATATAGATTTCTATCGTAATCCATTCGTTTTAAAATAATTCACATCTCTCATCAGCTCGTCTTTCTTCAAAGTAAGCATTAAAAACGAAAGAATAGCCAATAAAGGCGACAAAATAAAAATAGCTGTAGGCAACAGGATCATAAATATGTAAACTCTTAATTTTCTGCTGAATGAGCCTATGGGTGCACCTCCGATGAATTTTGACCATATCCCAAAGGCACGCTGTCCGCGGCTTTCCATCATGACGAGGTCGGGCAGTATCTCCACAGCCCCTTTATCATTGAGCTTTTGTTGCATCCCATCCCATAGATTGTTTTCTAATGCATCCTTTATGATCTGTCCATATTGCACGGTGGCATTTACATCATCTTCTGATACTCCTGCAGCCGGAAACACCCAGAATTTCTCCTTTTTGCCCCATAGCATCCACCTGAGTATCGTGATGACGCTTACCACATTAGGTGATTTGTCGACCAGAGCGATATTTGCGATCAAACTGGCTCCTGCAGCGATGAGACGCTTCTTGACCTTCTCCTGTGCCCCAAGCCACATATTGCGGCAGCCGATGAGTGTGACGACCTTAGTGCCATTGAGGACTTTTTTTCCTGCTTGTGACTGCAGAAAGCTCGAAAACACAGGCGATGGTGTCAAAAACCAAGGTTGATAGGCCAGTATTATCAGGTCGTACTTATCATTCAGTTTATCCGAATAGGGCTGCAAGGCAATAGGTTTCTCATAAAAAGCTTCGGGAAAGCCATTGAAAAAAGTGAAAGCGGACCATGGAAATGGATACGCATTGACGGGTTTTAGTTCCTCATAAACAATACTATATGTAGTATCGGAGGCAAATGACTCGCAAAACTTCCGAGCAATGGTCAGCATCTGGCCTGACTGGGTGAAATAAACGACCAATATTTTTTTTGGCTCCATAATATGCAAGAATAAAGAATACTAATGAGTAGTCAGCACCCAAATTACAACTTTACTTACCCAATCATTACTTTCGCCCCGGCTATGCACATCAAACCCACACCATTACAGCACATCAACGAGCCCTTATTCCGAGAAAAGGGTGTGGAGGTATGGCTCAAACGCGATGACCTGACCCATCCTGACATATCGGGCAATAAGTGGCGCAAGCTCAAATACAATCTCGTAGAGGCCAAAGAAGAGGGACTGAGCACGCTATTGACCTTCGGCGGGCCATATTCGAACCATATCCATGCTCTCGCCGCTGCCGGCAAGTTGTTTGGCTTTAAGACCATTGGCATCATACGAGGTGAACCAAGCGAAGAACCCACTGACACACTCCAAAATGCAGCAAAGAATGGCATGCGGATACTCTTCATGGACAGGGCTCAATATCGGCTCAAGAATGAACCCGAAAGCATAGAGAGCCTGCATGTGCAACTCGGAGAGTTCTATATGGTACCTGAAGGCGGTACCAATATCTATGCGCTGCAAGGCTGCATCGAGATGGTCAATGAGATAAAGACCGACTATGACTACATCTGCCTCGGCTGCGGTACAGGTGGTACACTCGCAGGGGTCGTGGCAGGACTTTATGGCAAGAAGAAAGCACTTGGCTTTTCTTCACTCAAAGGCAAGGATACGCTTACCTCATCAATTACCGAACTGGTGCAGGACTTCACTGACAAAACCTTTGACAACTGGCAGATCACTTTTGACTATCATTTCGGTGGCTATGCCAAAGTCAATGATGAGCTGATAGATTTCATCAAGGCCTTCAAACAAAACCATCTGACACAGCTGGAACCAGTCTACACCGGCAAGATGATCTATGGACTGTATGATATGATAAAGAACGATCAATTCCCGCGTGGCACAAAGATCGTAGCCATACACACCGGTGGATTGCAAGGACTCTGTGGGTATAAGAAAGAATTTGAAAATGAAATACAAAATTAATAATGGTTGAGTTTATGCCGTCTTTAATGCTATAGGTTCTTCCCTCTCCTTCGGAGAGGGAAGATGCCGAAGGCAGATGGGTGAGGTCTCACTTCACCTTATACATAAGTATATCCGAGAAACGAGATCCTTTAATACCGATGGCGACATGCAGATCACCACGGCTTAGGGTCAGCGATGCAGTATATCGGTTGCCTGATTTTTGCATCATGACAGGTGGCTTCTTAATATCGTTTGAGATCGCCATAGTGATGTCTTCATCACTTAGGACCGTGAAATTCATTTGAGTGCCCGCTGCGAGTGTGCCATCCAAAGGGAAGTCTACTACTTTGACATTGTGCGTAGTGGGAAATGACATAGGCAACTCTGCCGGCAAGGTCTTATCCAGATACTTAGAGATTATATCCTTGCCGCTGAATCCAAGCATAAAGAAAGGCTCCATGACGAGCGGCATCTCCTGATACTGGCGCAGGCTGATTGGTTCACTCAGCAGTGACCACTGATAGTCCACCGGATAGTGGCGGAAGAAAAACTCATACTTATCTACGTTAAAAAAATATGGGGTATATCTTTTCAGGCTAACGAGTTTGCCACGCTCACCTTCGGCATGACCTGCACCCCAAGTCACATCTACCAGTAGCCACTGTCCGGCTACCTTGACTGCATTCCATGAGTGATTGGGGTCCTTACCTTCGAATTTTTGTCCGGGCCTGTAGCCATAGGCTTTGGCATGGCCTGACACTACCACTGCCTCCAGGCCCATAGCTGTGCAGAGTGCTTTATAAAGCTGTGAATAACCCTCGCATACTGCATGACGGCGCTTTATCACTTTGGCCGGTGACTGGTCGGGAATATTGCCCGTGTTGAACCCCTTATCATCATACCTGATGTTGTTTGCCTCCCAGGCAAAGGCCGCGCGGGCTTTCTCCAAATCTGTTTTACAACCTTGCTTCAGATAGGCTGCTACGCTGTCCACATCATATACTAATGTGGGTGGTGTATTGACAGCAAAAGAATCTATAGAGTGAAAAGTACTATCAGCAGCACTGACAGTCATACTCGTGAATGCACAAAACTGTATTGCCAGTAGAAGATATCTCATAGTTGTAACCATATAGTAAATATAGCAAACTCTATAGGAACAAGATTACTACCGCAGATAGCGCAGATCTTCGCAAATTAATTTTCTGTGAAGATCTGCGCTATCTGCGGGAGATTTTCACTTCGACATCTCAGTAAAATACTGAAAGAAGTATGGTATTGTCTCTATACCTTTATAATAATTGAACAGGCCGTAATGCTCATTTGGCGAGTGTATCGAGTCAGAGTCCAGTCCGAAGCCAAACAGCACCGATTTAGTATTGAGCACCCGCTCAAACATGGTCACTATCGGTATACTGCCGCCTGTACGCTGAGGTATCGGGGCTTTGCCAAAGGTCTTTTCCATGGCCTTTGATGCAGCTTTGTATGCCACCGTATCAGTAGGTGTCACTGCTGCTTCGCCACCATGCAGATTGGTCACTTTTACTTTCACATATTTAGGTGCTATGCTCTTGAAGTGATCTTCAAATAGCTTAGTGATCTTCTCAGAAGATTGATTGGGCACGAGGCGCATACTTACTTTAGCATATGCCTTGGATGGCAATACGGTCTTAGCACCCTGTCCGATATAGCCGCCCCAGATACCATTCACATCGAGCGTAGGACGTATAGATACTCGCTCTGTAGTTGAATATCCTTTCTCACCGAGTACCTCATTGACATCTAGGTCTTTCTCATATTCTGAGAGTGAAAACGGCGCTTTTGCCATCTCAGCTCTTTCGCTGTCAGATACTATCTGCACATCATCGTAGAAGCCCGGTATATTGACCTTCCTGTCCTTGTCATGCAGTGATGAGATCATGTCGCAGAGGATATTGATAGGATTTGCCACAGCACCGCCATACACACCGGAGTGAAGGTCCCGGTTTGGTCCTGTCACTTCTACTTCCAGATATGCCAGTCCTCTCAGGCCCGTAGTAATGGACGGAGTGTCATTGGCTATGATGGATGTATCTGATATAAGCACTACATCGCTCTTCAGCTTTGAAGTATTGGCTTTGACATAGGTTTCGAGGTTTTCAGAACCTACTTCTTCTTCACCTTCTATCATAAACTTGACATTACATGGCAGGCTGTTATTTTTCAGCATCATTTCAAATGCCTTAACATGCATATACATCTGGCCTTTGTCATCGGCGCTGCCACGGGCATATATGTTTCCGTCCTTGATCACTGGTTCGAATGGCGGCGAATGCCACAGTTCATACGGGTCAGCAGGCTGCACATCATAGTGGCCGTATACCAATACTGTAGGCAGCTTCGGGTCGATGATCTTGTCACCATATACCACAGGGTAACCTTTGGTCTGCTCAAGGGTCACATTCTCCGCACCGGCGGCTAAGAGTTTCGCTTTGACATACTCAGCGGTGCGTAGCACATCGTCTTTGAATTTAGGATCGGCGCTCACAGAGGGTATGCGGAGCAGGTCGAGGAGCTCATCGAGAAAGCGTTGCTTATTGCTTTCGAAGTACGGTTGTAGTTTTTCCATGTCAGATTTTATGATGCGAATATAGTATTATCAGGTTCGGTCTGAAACAAGTAACCAACAAAACCTTTGCACTTATTAGTTGAACATAGCCATGTTAAAAATTAAGTTATACATATAAATAATCCATTTTTGACAGTATAGGTGCCACTAGTGTCAAAACCATAAAATACTGACTATGTATTTATTAAACATATTGAGAATTGACATTTTTTAAATAAAATATGCATAATTGAATTTTAGTTTGCTTTAATAGTATATATGATGCTAACTTAGCTAATATATACCAAACCTCAAAGCGGAGCGATATGCTCTGAGCATTTTACGATAGCATAAAATGAAGGATTCAACTTACCCTCCAACCTCCCTGAAGGGATGCTTCAACAGCCAGTGAAGGCTTTGTATTAAAGTCCCCTTTAGGGGATTTAGGGGTAAGGCTATTCCAGGTCCTTATAGACAATAGTAAATTGAATATCTTCTATACCCAGCTCTTTTCTTTTTTTATTGAATTGAAACTCATTTAGCGAGGTGTTATTCGGCCTATAATAGTTTTCAACAGGCACGATGTAATAAAGGGTAACGTTCTTATTGATATGAAAATTATAAGGATGGCGTTTCAGAATTATATACTTATCGTTACATCCAGCGGCAAATACACACGCTTCGACAATGGTTCCATAACCCGACCCATCCTCACTTGTATGATATGTCAAACTCATCTGCTCTCCGGTATCTGCAGCCACCAAATAGTAATCACCAACAACTTTTTTCTTTTCAGCAAGTCCGCACGAAGTAAGAAAAAGAGCAGTAATGAAGATGAGCTTTCTCATGTGCTATGAATACTATGGCCACTGCGGGTAGGAAAGGATTTTATGCTAAAGGGATTCCTCAAAAATATCATGTTTATTTTTTAAAATGAATTTTTATCGGAATGACGCACTAATTTATTAGCACATTGGCATATTGAGCAATTGGCACATTGCTATTTACTGATTCGCATAGACACCTACCGGCACAGTATGGTTCCAGCCGAAGACATCCTCTGCTATACCGGACTTGATGTCCATGAGGCGTTTTTTGAGTTTATTTGACATGGCGCGCTCGCTCAGATCAGGTAGTTCGTAGTCTTCGCCTTTGTAGTGGAAAGCACCTATGTGAGACAGCACTGCAGCAGTACCGCAGCCGAACATATCTTCGAGTTTACCTTCGTGGTATGCATTGATGACCTCATCTACAGAGATATCACGCTCCTGTACGATATAGCCTTCGTCTTCCGCCAGGCGGATCACGCTATCGCGGGTCACACCATCGAGTATCGTACCCTGATCGAGGCCCGGAGTGACCAGCACACCGTCTATCACAAAGAAGATATTCATCGTACCGATCTCCTGGAAGTACTTGTGATGTATACCATCGAGCCAAAGCAATTGGTCAAAGCCCATTTTCTGAGCCTCCTGTGTAGGCATCATGGCGGCGCCATAGTTGCCGGCAGCTTTCGCATAGCCCACGCCACCCGGAGCAGCACGTACATATTTTTCACTGACATAAACCTTGACCGGTTTAGTATAGTATGCACCTACAGGGCAGGTGAATATGGCAAATTTGTAATGCTCAGCTACACGTATACCGACGTATTTCTCTGTAGCAAACATAAACGGCCTGATATAAAGAGATGACAGGGGCTCAGACGGGATCCACTGCCTGTCGAGTGTGAGCAGCTTGTCTATTGCATTCATGAATAGCTCCTCCGGTATCGTCGGCATAGCCAGACGGGTAGCAGATATATTGAGCCTGTTCCAGTTTTTCAGAGGCCTGAAAACTATCGGATTGCCATCCGGGTCCAGCTCAGCTTTCATCCCTTCAAAAAGCGCCTGACCATAGTGTATGGCAGAAGTAGCCGGGTGCAGAGAAAGATCACCAAACGGAATGATCTTGGCATCATGCCAGTCGCCATCATAGTAGTCGACCACAAACATATGATCAGAGAAGTACTTGCCAAATGGGAGGTTCTTGAAGTCAATCTCACCGATCTTAGATTCCTTAGCTCTCTCTACTGTTATTTTGTGGCTCATATGAATTGATTTATACCCCAAAAATATAATTATTTTTGAGCGGGTACAAACATTTTATCCTCAATATGTTGTCATTTTTGCACTTATGATTTGAGTTTTTGGGCCTATTTTAGTAGCCCAATATGGATGTAAGTACAATATACAAAGAGAATAGGCTCTATAAAATATCTGAAACGTTTGAGCATCAGGAAAGAGCTCAACTGGCTGTGCCTGAAGGTTTCAGCGGAGTGGCTACTATATATGAATATGAACCTGCGGATAAATTGTCTGATGAGCTGTCTGCTTTTTTGCGGAAATTCATCGAAGGGGGTATGAAACTGGACCCGGACAAAGTATTATCTGCTAATATGTGTTATTCAGATGCCAGCCTCCGTAAGCTGTCAGAACATGCAAAAGCCAAGATCGTCGTAATATTCGGGCTGAAATGGCTCGATAGTCTGCATAATGCCAATATCCGCAAAAATGAGGTCGTAAAACTCTATGGCATGAAGGTTTTGGTCACTGACTCCCTGGAGATAATTAACACAAGCGATGCTGCCAAGAAAGCGTTTTGGGTGGAACTGAAAAAAATATTTTAGCCACCATAACCCCCAAAGGGTTTCAAACCCTTTGGGGGTTCAAGCAACAACTATATTTAATTTCTTTTCTAATTCACTGACGAATATCTCCCTCACTTCATTAATATCTATCTCCCTGCCCAGTTCTTTTTTGAGTGAGGTTACACCTTTGTCAGGTATACCGCAGGGAACTATATAATCGAAGTATTTTAGGTCGGTATTTACATTGATGGCAATGCCGTGCATGGTGCAGTGACGGCTCACCTTCATTCCGACGGCGCATATCTTTCTGGGGTTTGTGTCTGCATCCAGCCATATGCCGGGTGCACCATCGAGGCGGGTGGCAGTGAGGCCATAGTGCGCGATGGTTTTGATGATCACATCTTCCAGTGCTGCGACAAAATCCGCCACACCGATGCCCAAAGTATCAAGATCAAAAATAGGATAGACCACCATCTGTCCGGGCCCGTGATAGGTGATGTCACCTCCCCTGTTGACCTTGTAAAATGAAGCTCCTACAGCATCAGGACGGAATAGCAGATTTTTCTCATCGCCGGATTTGCCGAGAGTATATGTGTGGGTGTGCTCGCAGATGATCAGTGTATTCTTACTCCGTTTTGGTAGATCACCGGTCTTCGCGGAACAGTTTGCTTCGAAGAGTTCCTGTTGGATTTTGAGTATGGTGTCGTAGGGTCGTAGTCCTCTTTCAAATTCTGCATCAACTCTGTTTCTATCTGTCTGAGATTGAGTAGGTATCGTATGTTCGGGTTTCTTTGCCACCAGTATGGGAGATCGTCTCTGCTCAGAATATTTTTGTCCTTGTCTAATCGTATACAATAATAAGAAATTAAAAATGTATTTAGCCTTTGGGTGCCCTTCTGGAGGGTTGTGCCCGGTTCGCCTACTGCATCGTATGTCTGAACTATTGTCTTTGTCGAACCTACATGTCCCGAGCCATTATTAGCCTTGACCACATATGCTGAATTCGCCGCTGAAGTATAGGATGATGAAAAGGATGAATCCGCATTAGTCTTGCCTTTGCCAATGAAATTTATATATATGTGTATGTATAGCGAATCGAGAAACTGCTGGGTGGTATGCTTCGCTTCAGACTTCAGCAACTCTACAGTAGTGTGGTATTTGTTCAGGTACAGGGTCATTGAATCATTTAGCGATTGAGATATATCGGAAAGAATAAATTTATCAGGAGAAGGAAAACCATCCAACCATATCTTAGAGTGAAATGGTATAGGTGGGTATAGCTGAGAGAGGGTATGGTCTTTTATCACCAGATACTTGCCGGAAAGGGGGGTATTTGACTCGCCCGCGGTCTTGTAGGGATGATTGCCGTCAAAATCACTCGCCATCAAATCGCCATAGTCTATTATATAAAAGCTGTCGTGATCCATATAAATGCTGGTATCACGCTTGAGGTCAAAGGTCTTGGCGATCAGTGTATCCTCACCCAAAAGTTTTGCGGTATGCTGGGTTTCCATAAAATAGATAGGGCAGTATGACCACTGCGTGATAAAAGAATACATCAGGAGCAGATTTACACTCTTATCATCGTTTTCTATTTCATCCGCTATTTTGGTATTACCTTTTTTGCGGTAGGCGGCTATGCGGTCTTTGTCGGTCCTCAGACGTACGATGATGCCTCTGGTCTTTATATCATTGATCTGAAATTTAGCCAAGGTAAGGCTGGTGGGTATAGTGGTATCATCAGAACCCCATTGGACTTTGGGTTTCTTTTGGCAAATACCGCTTTGGCAAAGACAGAATGATAGAAATAATATGATAAGAAACTTACACCTCATGAAGGCTGGTTGATTTGAATGAAAGGTAAACGGATATTGGACAGTCAGAATTGTATAATGATGGATGTAATTATGATAATTTAAGTTCTTTGACGATCTCTTTTGGTACAAATTTGTCGACTTTGCCATGACCTCGCAGGATCTCCCGCACTATAGTAGAAGATATAGATGACAGCTCAGGGCGTGCCAGCATCAGTATGGTCTCTATATTCGGATACATGGCGTTATTGAGATGGGCGATCGTTTTCTCATAGTCAAAGTCGGAAGCTGAACGAATACCGCGCACGATGTAGTCGGCTTTGCGCTCATTGCAGAAGTTTACAGTCAGGCCCTCATATGCCTCTACGCTTATTTTCGGCTCATCTTTGAATACCCTTTTGATCCATTCTATGCGCTTCTCAAGTGAATAGAGGGATTGTTTTTGCGAATTGATCCCGATAGCGATAATGATATTATCAAATAGCGGCAGTGCCCTTTTGACTATGTCAACATGGCCGCTGGTGATAGGGTCAAATGAACCGGGGAAAATGGCTGTTTTTTTCATCTGCTGAATGAAATGTTAAGGTAATGAATTTTTGGCGATGAGAATTCCTTTACTTCACTAAAGTAGTAAGTTTTACAATATCGGGACTATGAAACAGCCATTTATCACAGAGTACACAGAGGTGTTGGAGAAATACAAAGAGGACACAGAGAAGTGCGGCACTAGGGCCCTGTGTGCTTATGGCTATTACTCATTATTCTCTGTGCTCTCTGTGATAACTGTATTCATTTTCCCTGCATTGGTGAAAATGGCAAATATCGTAGTCCCGTAGTTTTTAGATTTGAAAAAATGCGGATGCCGCTCAAAATTATGATCGGGATTATGCTCCAGAATGAACCAGCCCTCGCCATCTACAAGGCCATATTGGAAAATGAGATCAGGGATCTCATCAAGATTAGGCAGGGGATAAGGCGGCCCGGCGAATATCACATCGTATTTCTCCACACAACTCTCCATATACCTGAATACATCCATCTGCATCACTTTGATCTGCTTGAGACCGAAGTCCTGACTGGTCTTTTTGATGAAATTGGCACACCTAGGAAATATCTCCACCGTAGTGATGTCTGTGCATCCGCGCGAGGCAAATTCATAACTAATGCTGCCTGTCCCACCAAACAGGTCCAGCACTTTGATATTGTCAAAGTTGAAACTATTGTTGATGATATTAAACAGTCCTTCTTTGGCCATGTCAGTGGTCGGACGGGTGGGGATATTGGATGGCGGGTGAAACTGCCTGGCTTTGAATTCTCCTCCTATGATGCGCATGATTATTTGTTTCTACCCCTAAATCCTCGCCGTGGCGAGGACGTTAACAGCCAACGGATTTTGTATTTAAGCCCCCTTCAGGGGGTTTGGGGGTTATGGTTTTATAAATTATACAATGGATAGTTGAAATACTTTGGATACTCACTAAAAGCCTTACTAAAATGTATGTCTTCGGGTTGGCTGATGAATGCCATATTCATAAAATAGCGTTGGGTCATTTCATATAGTTGGGAATCCTGGCTAACCTCGCCCATCAGAATGGCCTTTACTTTCTCACGATCTATCTTCATCTCATCAGCTACCAGCAACACAAAGTAGATATAGTCCTGATAGGCCTTGTACTCATAGCGGTTATATATCCGCAGCGAACCATTATCATTGAAGAAGGCGATCTCCACATTCTCCGCCTGAATATTGATAAAGAGTTTATCTGATTTTGCTACACCTGCCTTGTGCAGTTTTTCTATCATAGCTGAGCCGGAATGATAGTGGGTGAGATTCGTAAACTTAGCTTTCAGGACATCATTGATAGCTTTAGGCAGATCAAAAATGAAATTAGCTTCACCACCCATGATCGCATTAAAGGCCGTATCAGCTGCCATTTCACTTTCATCAAAAAATATGGCCGGTATGATCTCAAAATCTGTGGCCCAGCAGATCTTCACACTGTCAAAGGATTTGCTGAGGAAAGTATCTTTAGACAGAATATTCGTAAGCTGGTCGGTCAGGTCCTCGGTAGTTGAAACAGAGTGTAAGGCATAATCACCATAGAATAGGAGTGTGGCAGTAGCCTTCTGTTCTATGAAATAACGGATAAATTTTGATGTGATCGCAAGCTTAAGTATCTCGGGACCACGGCCGGATACATCATCAGGGTCGCCGATGCTATTAAAGAAATTCTTTGTATGTGGATTTGTGCTCACTGGGCAAATATAGTAGAATAAGTATTGGACAATGGACAATTGATAATTGACAATTTTCAGGTGAAACAAATTTTTCTGTAATATCTTTATTCCTGGTTCTTGATTTTAAAATCTAAGTATTACGTTTGCCTCATATGGAGCCACGTCACAGCAAATGGAAGGAGTACGTAGAGTACAAAATAGCGCGCAATAAGTTTCACAAACTGATAGGCCTGGAGTTTGTCAATATTCAGCCCGGCATGATAGAAGCTGAGCTTGTATTTCGTGATGACCTGCAGCAGCAGAACGGCTATCTGCACGGCGGCGTGAGTTCTGCGATATGTGATATGGTAAGCGGTTTTGCGTCTTATACTATGGCCGAGCAGGACCAGCAGGTATTTACAGTAGAGTGTAAGGTCTCGTATTACAATCCGGGGATCTCTGACAAATTTTACGCAAAAGGATGGGTGGATAAGCCCGGTAAGCGTTTTCATTTCTGCGCAAGTGAGATATACTACCTGAAAGATGGAATAAAAATCACTGTCGCCAAAAGCACTACAACCATGGCTGTGATAGAGGCAGGGGTCGTGGCTCCAAAACATCTTTGATTTCGGATATCGGAATTTTAATGTCGGTATGCCGCAATCGAAAATCCAACATCCGCAATTTCCTATCATCAATCATACATCGCAAATCATAAATTTCTATATTCACTACTGATGTCACAACTTCAGGCCACATATAAAGAGATATGGCGCATAGGCTATCCGCTTATGCTGGGCAATATAGCCTGGGCCCTGATCGGTATGTTTGACACCATATTTATGGGCTGGATACCGGGCCAGCATAATGCCGAAGTGGCACAAGGGGCGATAGGCGCTATCAGTATACTTTATTCTATCTTTTTCATGATCGGGTTCAGCTATACACGGGGCACTCAGATACTCATAGCCCGCAGGATGGGCGAAGGCAAACCACGCAGGGTAGGAGAGATCATCAATAATGCCATCATTGTCATGATCGTTTCGTCGCTGGTATTGTTTTTCAGTGTACAGTTTTTTTCGGCTGAGTTTCTCAACTGGAAAATGAACGACAAAGAGGTCATCACGGCCAGTGATCTGTTTATTAAATACCGGATATGGGGCCTGCCGGCGGGTTTCGTGAGTTGTGTCTTTATTTCATTTTACTCCGGCATAGGTCAGACAGGAGTGCTGACGGTCTCTGTGGGGCTGATGTCGCTGCTAAATATCGTATTGAATTATGTTTTCGTTTTCGGCAAGTTTGGAATGCCCGCGATGGGCATAGCAGGTTCGGGCTTGGCATCCTCTATCGCGGAGTGGTTCTCTGTCGTGGTCATGGTAGGAGGGGTCTTTATCAAAAATAGAAGAGCGCAGTATTACTTGTTTCATATTAGAAGGATCAATTTCAAACTGATCTGGCATATGACTAAAATATCAATACCATTGGTACTACAGTCTGTTATTGCAAACGGTGCATGGTTCATATTCATTACCAATATTGAAAAACTGGGCCAGGACAAACTGGACATATCAAGCATTCTGCGGCAGTTGCTGCTTATCATCAGTATTCCAGCCTGGGCGCTGGGCTCTGTGACCAATACTATCGTAAGCAATCTCGCCGGGCAGAATAAATATGAAGATGTACGGATGGCGATACGGCGTATCAGCCTGGTCAGTACCTGTCTGGTGGTTGGTCAATGTGTCATTATGCTGATTTTTCCAAGAGTGATATTGCGGTTTTTCATACCCGATAATCCTGCACTCATAGAGCAGACCATACCTTCTCTCTGGGTAGTGGTGGGAGCGCTTACACTGATGTCCTTCTCTGTTATTATTTTTAACGGAGTGGTGTCAGTAGGCGACAGCACACATCAGGCATTATATATTGAGATAATAACGGTAATTTTATATTGTGCCTATTTTACTTTTATTTTTCGTATCAAGGGTGTCGACCTGCCGCTGGTGTGGACCGCAGAGTGGGTTTACTGGATCACCATGCTCTCCGGGAGTATCTATATGCTCAAAAGGAAAAAGATCAGCTTGTATTTCTGACTCTTTACCCCCAAACCCCCTGAAGGGGGCTTTAATACAATATATCGATGGCTGTTAAAGCCCCCTTCAGGGGGTTTGGGGGTAGGGTAAATCAGTACACATCGCTTTGTGTATTTCTAAACCCGGGATAGTATAGCTACAGTCGTCCAAATCAGTAATTTCGTTCATCAATTTACATACCAGTGTCAGAACCCATTATTTCATATAGTCATGTAGACCTCTATCAGAGTGCCGGATTGATATTAAAAGACGTGAGCTTTGATATCCATACGGGAGACTTCATCTACCTGATAGGAAAGACCGGCAGCGGCAAGAGCAGCCTCATCAAGAGTATGTATGCCGATGTGCCTATAGCTGCGGGTTCGGCGGTGGTATGCGGCTATGACCTGACCAAAATAAAGAAGAAAGAAATACCATATCTGAGGCGTAAACTCGGCATTGTGTTTCAGGATTTTCACCTGCTGGCAGACCGTACTGCTGCACAAAATCTGGAGTTCGTACTCAAGGCCACGGGTTGGGAAAGCAAGGATACTATCCAGCATCGTATGGAGGAAGTGCTGGCCGAAGTAGGCATGCAGGGCAAAGAATCAAAAATGATCTATCAACTCTCGGGTGGTGAGCAGCAACGTCTCGTGATAGCGCGCGCTATGCTAAATAATCCTCCTGTACTGATAGCAGATGAACCCACAGGTAACCTCGATCCGGAAACCTCTAACGAGATCATGAACCTGCTGATACGCATCAACCGCGAGCATAATACGCCTATCATGATGGCGACACATAACTATTCTGTTATCGAAAAATTCCCTGCTAAGATCTTTAACTGTACAGGTGGGACGATACTCGTTGAGAAAGGAATAGTGCTGAAATAACACCTCACCCTGCCCTCTCCAAAGGAGAGGGTAAACAGCCTTCACAATATTTGTTCTACGAGTTCCAATCTTTTCACAATGCTCTCAGCGACAAGGATAGTGCCCGGAGATAGGACGGCGTTAGCGCCGATCCTCGATGAATCTCCTACCAGCGCACCAAATTTCTCCACTTTGGTATCGAGTGCTTTTGATTGATAGAGTGCAAAAATTCTTTTGTTGGTCCTTTCGTTGTAATGATTGGCGGTATGTGCACCAGCTTCGAAATTCACATAGCTGCCGATGATACTGTCTCCGATAAAATTGAAATGAGCGATAGTGGTATGCGGGAAAATAATGCTGGTCTTGATCTCGCAACCCGGACCGATGCTCACAGATGTGCCAAGATACACACCGCCTCGCAGATAGGCATTGCCACCGATGAAACAGTCCTGCCCAATGATCACAGGCCCTTTGATGACCGCACCTGATTCTATAGTAGCAGACTGATGTATCGCAATATTATTGTGAACTACATAGTCGTTATCGAGAGTTAAAATCAACTCCATGATGATCTCAGGCAGTGTCTGAGTGATGGCCCATGGGCTGGAATCGGATGCACCTCCGATGGTTTCAGAAAAGCCGCTGATGAATTTGTCAATAGGTATCATATTATTCCAGTTGCCTTCTGTATAGTTGAATCGTATTCTCCAGGCCATAATACAGGCAGTCCCTCACCAGTGCATGCCCTATAGAGACCTCCAGCAGTTGCGGTATATATTGTTTGAAAAATTTCAGATTGTCGAGATTAAGGTCATGGCCCGCATTGATGCCTATACCTATTTCATTGCAGTGCTTGGCGGCGGCAGTGAAATCTTTTATTGCTGCATCTTTGTCTGTATAAAAATCATGAGCATAAGGACCGGTATAAAACTCGATCCTGTCGGCTCCTGTATTTTTCGCCCCATCTATGAGTGCATTGATCGGATCAATGAATAGCGAAACCCTTATCCCTGCCTGATGCAAGTCTGCAATCACTTTTGTGAGAAAGTCGGCATGTTTGATCGTGTCCCATCCGTGATCTGAGGTGAGTTGTCCCGGTTCGTCTGGCACGAGAGTGCATTGTTCCGGTTTTACCTCCAGCACCATTTTTAGAAAGTCATCTGTCGGATATCCTTCAATATTAAATTCGGTAGTGACTACTTTTTTTAATGCATAGACATCACTTCTTCTTATATGCCGTTCATCAGGGCGTGGATGTACTGTGATGCCTTGCGCGCCATACCGTTCACAGTCTTTAGCGAACTGTATGAGATCAGGTATCTCGCTGCCGCGTGAATTGCGGAGCAATGCGATCTTATTTATATTGATTGACAGACGCGACATGGCTGCTAATTAGAAATTAAAATTGAAAATTAAAATTTGAATTGTAGGATGAGTGTGATTCAGCTTATTATCTCTTTACGAGCAGCCAATAGTCCTGCTGGTCTTTTCTGGCTTCTTTAAGTTTCTCCAGTGCTACCTCATAGTTGTCTCCGGCATAGAAACCAACCCTTTTGCTCTCGAGAGAACTGTCCTCATATATCTCATCACCGGGGTGTTTATCTTTCAGATAAGCTGCTGCATTGTAGAAGTTATCACGCCTTTTGAATGAACCAATGATGATATAGTATTTTTTGCCTGATGATGGTCTCACATCTGGTGCAGTTGTCTTGCTCAAAGTGTTGGTCTCGGGCGAAGCACTCGCAGTCATATACTCCATAGCGGTATCGGTAGAGGCGGAGGGCTGCTCAAAATGTACAGCGATCGATTGTTTTGTTTCAGCAGTTATACTCGGCAGTTCTTTATTAATGCTGGGTTTTGGCTCAGGTATAGCCTCGACAGGTTTATCGAAATTTTCCAGAAAGCCCAGTACACTTGCAGCATTGAGGTTAAGCGGTTTGACATCTACGCCCTGATAGATCAGATTGAGAGTAGTACCAAGCGCAAGAAATAAAATGATCACAGCAGCCATCGCCCACTTTTTATTTGCCTTCGGCAATGTATAAGAGGCTCTGTGTGGTTCCATTACCTCGATGGTCTCGGCTGATTTGTTTCTTAGTATCGGTTCGGCGATCACTTTTCTTAGTCCATACGCAGACGCAAGATAATTCACTGACATATCCGGTTCGAACCTGAGTTTTTTCTCTACATCACGCTGGAAACGCCCGATACGTGGCAGGTATATCTCTTCATTATTGTTGATGAGACTTTTGGTCTTTTTTACCCAATTTTCCACCTGCTCCGATGCTTCGGCGTAACTGATCTGCTCTTTCTGGTGGATATAGGTTATCAACAGGCCGTCATTGTTGGTCAGGTACTCGTTGAATGCCAAAGATTTCGACGGAGGGTAGACGGCATGCTCGGCCAGAATCATCTCGGCAGGGCGATATGTCGCCAAAACACCCCCGAAACCGGGTATAATGACGCATTCGTAGTCCCAAAGTAAGTCCTGTATGTAGCTGGCTATGTCCAAATCACTGTGTTAAAACGCCACAATGATACCTTTTTTTGGGGACTAGGCTTTTTGGACTTGCGCACCGCTATTCACAGTCCGTTAACATGGGGTGTGGATATCTTAGAAACTAAACTTAGCTCCCACGACTCCATTGATGCCGTAGACAGGATAGTTTGCCCAGAGCTGGTAGCGTTGATGGGCTATGTTGTTCAGATAGCCAAAGAATGACAGGCGTTTATTGAACAGGTACTCGAGATTCAGATTGACATCAGCCGTTCCTTTGACAGTGAGTATGTCAGTATTACCCAGGAAGCCATGATAATCTGTAAAGCCATAAACATCGATTCCTATGATGATCTTTTTCTCAATGATATAAGATGCCTTTAGCGATGACTTTAGCAGTGGATTGTACCATGCATATTGATTTTCGGATGCATTGTAGCTATTGATGTCAGTGGTCCAGAGCAGACGGAAATTCTGCTTGAAGTTGTATCCCAGTTCTATGAGTCCATTAAAATCTTTTACATTAGGATCGTAGGCTACATAAAAACGCTTGGTGTCAAAGTAATTGGTATAGAAGAATGCCATGTTTGAGAAATCCTTGTAAGCGAAGCGCAGGTTATAAGTGAAACCTTCGATGGTGCCTTTAAAGCCGCCAGAGAAATCGCTGACCCTTGTGTTTTTGAGGTCGATGATCGAGTTGATATAGTTATTAGTGGCGGACAGCGACTGGAAGGAATTCTTATCCAACCTGATCTCCCAGCCGGCATATAGTATTAACTTGTGTTCAAAGAGCCTTTTCTCAATATACAGGTCCGGAAGGGCATATACCGTGCTATTATCTACTGCCAGAGTGAATGCCGCACGTGCCTTCCAGTCGTCATTATTAAACGCATATCCTACATTTGTGTAAAACAATGTCCTGAGCAGGTTTGACTGAGTGGTGTTATAACTGGATACATCACCCTGAAAATTGATAAAAGCTGAATGGAACTTAAGAAAATTGTATGCCGCACCTACTTTGCCATTTACGAAATACTCATTGCCTTTGCCGTATGTCTCCTGAAAATAATTGCCGCGTACGAGAGCATAATAATCTATGTTAGCCTTGTTCTTCTGACTGTTTTTGATGCCAATATTGAGGTCGTAGTTACGCAGGTTCTGGAGGATCGCTTTGCCATCATACACTGTGTCAGGCGAACCGTAGAAATGTGTGTGAAGGTTCTGAAAACTAAACCCAGCGGCAAATTCGAGTTTGCTCACGAAGTATTTCATATAGGCCCCTACATTGTCATCGCTGTATTTCTGGTTCTTTATATGGAAGCCATATTCATTAAGGTGATGATAGAAAACACCATATTTGAGCGTATTGGCCTTGTTGTGATCATTGTACATCAGATCTGCAAGTGCAGTGAGTTGACTACCCACACCCAGCCTGATATAGGATGAATTATACCTTTCGAGTTTATCGGCACTCATCCCGAGCGGCTTGAGCGGATTGGGTTCGAAGGCTATATCTTTAAAATCCCTCTGAGGTACGGTATAGGTCAGTTTAGGAGTGGTCTCTTTATCCTCCGGTATGTTTGGCGCCAGAGAAACTTTGTCGGCGTCTTTGACTTTGCCCTCATATTCTCTCAGTATCACTACCTGGTCATTGGTGCCCTGCTGAGCTAATAGAGACTGTGATGTAGAGACAAGGCATAGAGTTACTAAAGCATATTTTATACTTCGTAATGAACTAATATGTAGGATCAGGCGCTTCATTATTTTTTATTAGTTGGATCCTGTTCTAATAATATCGAGTCGCTAGGTGTAGTCATTTGTATCTTGCTTCGGTCGAGTGCCTCTGCATCCAGTTTATCCAGTTTGGCCCGGGCCTCATTCACGAGTGATTGGTCACCTTTGTAGTTTTCGATGATACTCTCGAGTGTTGCCTTGGCCTGAAATGAATTGTCCATCGCTTTATAGTCATCAGCTATAAGTATAAATGCTTTGACGACCCAGTAGTCATAACTGTCAAAACGGCCCTTGAGCTTGAAGCAGGTATCAAGAGATGCCTTATATTCCTGCTTATCGTAAAGCAATTTCGCAACCATATATTTGGCCTCAGCAGCCCTTTCACTGATGGTAGATAGCGATAGTCGGTTGAAGCTCAGATAAGCAATATCATTTTGACCTTGAGCGTAGGCGCATTTAGCTTTGATGTATAGCGCTTCATGTACATCGCCTTCTTTGCTGTCTATGTTATTGAGTATTTTGTCGGCATACGTGATCGCTTCTATATACTTGTTGAGTTTGAATGCTGTCTTCATCACTCCCAGTGTAGCTGTATAGGTATTAGCTGTTGTAGAACTAGCATCAAATAGTTTAAGGTAAAGATCATGTGCCTTATCAGTATCCTTCAGCTCATAGTAGGCTATCCCTGATGCATTGAGCAGGGAACGCTCGTAGAATTTCGCATACCTGTTTGTGATGATGGCCTGATAATCCCCGAATGCATCCGGGTATGCCTTGGCCTTCAGCAGGCACTCAGCACGATAATAGTGGGATTCGTTGATGAAAAGGCCATTAGGAAATTTGGTATAATAGTTTTGGAAAAGTGGTACGGCCTTGATACAGTCTCCGTTTGAATAAGGAAGCTCCGCCGCCTGATAGGTCAGCGAGTCTTTTTCTGATTCAGAACTGGTGTATGCCGCGTATTCATCCGGACGGCCTAATTCCACACTCAGGTCTTTGATGGCAGAGATAGCGTGTTTCGACTCTGAGGTCTCCGGATATTTCTTAACTACGTTTTTGTAGTCATCGAGTGCTTCATCCTTTTTATTCTGATTGTATAGGGCTAGCGCGATCTTCAGCAGAGACTTGGGGGCGAGAGCGCTGGTCGGAAACCTGGTTGTGACCTCAGCATAAGCCGTGATAGCAGCATTGCTATTGTTCATGTCGGTATAGGTTTCCCCTTTTTCATATATAGCCTGGTCTACATAGATCGATTTTGGATATTGTTCTAAGAGTGAGTTGAGTGTAGCTATCTTATCTTCATTTCTGCCCATTAGTCCTTGTACTACACCTTTTTGAAATAGTGCATATTCGGCACCGCCCCATCCTTTAGATGCTACTTTATCATATGAATTGAGCGCATTGTTGTAATCTTTTGTTACAAAATAGCACTCGGCTATTCTCATATAGAGGTCAGGCGTGATAGCTGTTTTGCCATGCTCATCTTTGGTATCTGCCATTTGCTGCAGTGCAGATTTGAAATGGTACTTAGCAGCCTGAAAGTCTTTCTTTTTAAAATAACAGTAGCCAATATTATACTCAGAACGGAATTCTGAAACATCGAGCTTCTGCTCCATGTATGACTTCATAGCACGGTTGAATAGCTGATAACTTTCTATTGCCTTGTCAAAGTCCTGCTGCTGATAGTAGCTTTCTCCTCTCAGATAGCATGCCAATGCTGCAAATTCCTGTAAGGCCGGAAACTTCAGCGATTTGTCGCAGAGGTCGATAGTCTGCTCATATTTTTTATCATTATAAAACTCCACGGCCCTGTAGTAGGTCACTTTTTCATATGCTTCCTTCATTGTCGGATTCATGGTATTGAGCGATTCCATGATTTTATAGGCACGTTCGTAGTTTTTAGTCTTGATCAGGCAGCTTGCGAGCATTTCATTTGACTCCTCAGTATAGCGGCCGTCCGGATTTGCTTTCAGATATGCTTCGAAGGCTGTAATAGCATCTGTGCTAAAGTTCAACTCGTATGATAGTTTTGCATATTGAAACAGCGATGTCTGCTTGATCTCATTGTCAAAGTCCATCGTACTGGCAGACTGGAAGGCACTGCGGGCCTTGTCTTTCTGATTAGTGTGTATATAGCAGTCAGCGAGCGCGTATGTGGAGTTTTGCCCCATCTTTTCATTGAGCAGGTTCATTTGCACCAGATTAGTGATCGCTTTTTCGTATTCTTTAGTTTGATACTGGCAGAAACCAAGTTCGTAAATGTCTTCTTTACGGACCTTATTGTTTTTTGCTACGAAATCTTCTATCAGTGGTTCGGCATTGGTATAGTCTGATAGCTGGAAATATGCCTCGCCGAGCAGGTGGTTCATTTCATCCTTGTACAATATATCCGGGCGGGTGAGGTTGGTCTTGAGATAGGCGATGGTAGTATCATACTCTTTATTGAGGAAATATATCTGAGATAAATAGTAAGGTATCACAGAAGCATACATCTTAGAGTCTTCTATTGCTTTAAAACTTCTCCTTGCTTCGGAGTAGTTCTTTTGATAGAAGCAGATGAAAGCATAGTAATAGTTGGAAGGATAGTAGTATTTCTCTTTGTTTTCCTTGATCTCCCTGAAGAGAGGCTTGGCTTCATCAAATTTCTTTTTGATGAAATAACTATAACCCAGGTCAAACTTATATTCTATCAACTGATTGTCAGAAAGGTCTTCGGTCTTGACCTTCGCAAACCAGTCAGAAGATTCGGTATATCTTTTGTTTTGGAAATAATATTTTCCCAGATAAAAATAGATCAGGCGGCGTTTGTCTGTCTCGTGGTATTTTTTGAAGTAGCCAAGTAGGAGGACTTCTGCGTCTTTATCATTGGCCTCTGCTGCACAGGCTGCAATGTAGAACTCAAGGTTCTGCATCAGTACCTGATCGATATTGTCAGCCGACTGATGATTTACTTTATATATTTCTTCAAATGTCTGGCGGGCTGAGATGTAGTTTTTCTCATCAAATAACGCTAAGCCATCCTGATAGGCCCTGTGAGGGTCGCTATACACAGCAGTGCGCTGGCCTATACCGAGTGTGTAAGTCAAACAGAAGAGTAATAAGATCAGCAGCCGTTTGTGCATGGATGAAATTGTGAACAGACCAGGTATTTGTTTGATAAAAACAATATTCCTAATAAGTACATTTATTCCATACAAATCTATATTTAAAGGTTTAACGGGACAAGGTAAGTTTAGGTGCTTTATATCCACAATATGTGAACCTTGTCCAATATTGGAAACGGAATTTTCCGATAAAAAGTGTGAAGGGATTTATGATTGCTGATTTATGATTGTTGATTTATTGACTTTTACGAGCATTTCAATCATAAATCATACATCATATATCAACAATTGCTTACTATTTATTTCTTGCCTTAAAAGACCATGTCACGTTAAATTTTGCGATGACATCACCGCTCTCTGACCTGCCCGTAGAGGTACATTTGATTGTTCTGCCTTCGCCGGAGGCTATAGCATCTTCTATTGTTCTGAGTATTTCGTTGCTATCCTCACAAGTGAAGATAGTGAGCCCTGTGGCCTTTTTGACAAACTCAGCTTCTAGTCCTACGACGAGTATAGCTATGGATGGCTTGGCATTGGTGGTATGCATCATACCTGCCATCCCGGTGCTCATCTCGGCTGCCATGGCCAGAACGGCAAAGTAAGTGGAACTGAATGGGTTTTGGTTGAGCCATTTGTACGGTACAGAGATGGAGCATTTGTCGGCTGTGAATTCATGCACCTTCAGCCCTGCTATAAAACCCATCGGTAGGCTCTTCAGCATAAAGAGCTTGAAAAGCAGTTTGTTCTTCACCATGCCCCTGAATTTCTCGGCTTCAATGGTGTTGTTGCTTCTGAATGCGTCTAAAGAAATGGCTGACATAGTGTATGATTTTGTTTTTAGAATGATACCGGCTCGTATTCTTTCAGCCTTTCTCTGATGTATTGTGGCACGGGTACTGATGCCTGGGTCTTGTAGTCATACATCACGAGGACAGATGAACCTTTTGACATCAGTACCTTTTTGTCCTCATATTCATTTAGGATTAGGTACTGTACTTCGAGGCTCTTATTGCCCAGTTTGCTAGTACGAACATATATGTATGTGGGGTCTAGATAGAGTATGGGCCTGATATAGTCCACCTGATTATTAGCGAGGATGACGCCGTCTATCTTCCAGTCCCATTTGCAAGCCTCGTAAAAATAATATCCTCTTGCTTCCTCAAAATAAGTGAGGTATACAGCATTGTTTACATGGGCCACCTCGTCGAGGTCGCTCCAGCGCTTCTGAATTTTCATTCTGAAGCGAAAAGGTTTTAAGTGATCTTCTAAATTTTCCATAGTACGAAAATAGGATACTAAATCGTAATTGATATATGTTGTAGCAATAATTTATCCCAAACAAAGGTAGATGCAATCGACCTCTGGTAGGCATTTTGGGTAAAGTTTTCAGCAAAGTTCAATGATAGCCTAAATCGATTTCAGGCAAAGTCAATAAATCGTGTCGAACGAAGGTAGAATCAGAAATCAGAAAAATGTTTCTTGCCGAGTACAAAGTGCTGAAAGACCACCGATTTTTCATAAAGCAGGCCGGGTTTTTTATTGAGGAGTGCTTTACGTTTGGTCATCAGCCCACCCCAGTGCAGGAGGAAATCACTGTGTGCCTTGAATATGGCTTGGACGTCTTTTGTATTCTTATTCTTCATGAGGCTGTATATAGCTGCGACCCAGTCGAGCACAAACCTGAAAGGCATTTTCCATAGCAGCTGCGACAGTGGTAGGTTCTTATAGAGCATCATCAGATTATTGCGAAAGTTCAGGAAGGTCTTTCTGGGATTACCCTGCGGCAGACTGCCTCCGCCAACGTGAAAGACAGTAGAGTGCGGCTGAAATACGATCCTGTAGCCGAGATTTTTCATTCGCCAGCAGAGGTCTATCTCCTCCTGATGCATGATGAAATCTTCATCGAGGCCACCTACCTGCCAATAGGCAGAAGAGCGTACAAACATAGCTGCTCCACTCGCCCAGAATATCTCTGTCAGATCATCGTACTGGCCTTTATCTACTTCCATCGTGTCAAATATCCTGCCACGGCAGAAGGCATAGCCCAGCCAGTCCATCATACCTCCGGCTGCACCGGCGTATTCGAAATATTCGGGATTTTTATACGAGCGTATCTTAGGCTGCACAGCTGCGATCTTTTCGTCGCTCTCTGCCAGTAATACCATATTGTCGAGCCAGTTTTCGGTGACCTCTACATCCTGATTGAGCAGTACATAGTATTTGGTATTGATCTGGCGGAGACAATCATTATAACCTGCAGCAAAGCCCCTGTTGGACGAGTTCTGAATGATGCGTACAGTGGGGAAATTTGTCCGAACATACTCGACACTGTCATCAGAGGATAGATTATCCGCATATACTACCTCAAACTCCTGCTTGACTGTATAATTGACTACAGAGGGCAAAAACTTTTCCAAGAATTTCTTACCATTCCAACCGAGTATCACTACTGAAACTAACTTACCACTACCGTCGCCGTGCATGAATATTTTTTACTGAAAAACAGTTTTACAGGTTATCAAATTCAGGTTCCTTTCTCGACCCTAATATGCATCAAAATCCAATGCTTGAAAATAAACATCATCGAAATTAAGCGGACTGATGTTATCCTTCAAAGATTTAAAAATGAGATAAAGAGGTGCGGGACGCAACCTGTTTGGGATGTTAAAATATAAATTTGTTTCGGATGTAATATCCTTATTCGCCCCTATCCAAAGATTTAACAACGAAAAGGGTGCTTTTTGGGGAGAAACATTATAGCCTGAGCCTTTGAAAACACCTAATGTGGCGCTTATAGCGGGATATGCTGTAGCGGAAGAAATGACAATATTATGACCGAGAGAAACCCCATAATTAACGTTCGGATTGGCTAAACGCCATGCCAGAGCCTCCGGTGTCCAGTATCGGGCGTATGAAAATCTGCTCAGATCATCTGAAAAAGGCAAACTACCAATTCCCAATAATGCATGAAGCTGACCAACCAACTGAAATCCGAGTTTTTTTGTGAAGCCGTGAACGCTATTCTGATTGGCTACACCGATCACAAAGTCATAACCATTGTCTGCAGCATGTTGATATGTTCTGTCCGCCAGTTTGACAAATAAACCTTTGCCCTGATGGTCCGGATGTGTAGCAGTATTGAGAGATAGCAAACCCTTTTTCTTTTGGCCGCCGATGATAGCCTGCATGGGTTGCGTCACATAGTGCGCAGCAAGTGAATCACCCGAAAACGCATTGAAGCCTAATATAGTACCGTCAGGATTGTCAGCGTATTGCCATTTGATATAGTCATTGGTGAATAGCTTCGGGTTGTTGAATACCTTACTGAGCAATGAAGCATATGCTTCTATACTGCCTTTGTCGACTGCCGTTTGCTGTATGTTGTAGTCCTGACTCATATTCTTAAACCCTCAAAGGGTTCAAAACCCTTTGAGGGTTATATACTATTTCCTATTATTCATTAATTGATCCAATGACTCGTCCATGTCTGATATGCTTACCCCTAATTTCTTTATGTCATCTTTTGTTTCAAAAGCTTTTAGCTGCTTCAAACCTAATAAGTTTTCTTTTGATACATTGAATGGTATCCTTAAAGCTTCGATAGTTCCAAGTGCTATATCGACCAGTTCATACGGTACGGATATGAAGACGGGTTTTTTATTTAATCTCAGTGCTATAGCAGCGTAGAGGTCTTTGAGCGTATATACTTTCTCGGTACCGAGGGTGTATATACCGGTCATATTGTTTAAAATAGCCTTCTCGATTATCCGGCAAATATCAGTGATAGCTATCGTTTGGATAGGTTGAGCGCCATTGCCGACCAGCGGTATGAATGAGCCTTTGCTGATCGCTGTGCGTATTGTGTCAAATAAGCCTTTATTGCCTATCACTAGTCCCAATCTGAATACGAGGTCTTTTGATACGGCTAGTCTTTGCTCGATATCATATTTGTGTTTACCATACCGAGATATGGCCTCTGCATGAGCGGACATGGTGGACAGAAAGACAAACTTAGTACCTGCTTTATGGCAGGCTTTCTCCAGTGCCAAGGTAGTTGCGATATTGATCTCCGATGAATCGGGCAGTTTGATTTTGTCATACTTGACGAAAGCAGTATGTATCAGTGCATCTATGCCTGTCAGATCAGGTATGGAGTCCACACTTCTCATGTCAAAGAAACGATCATTGTGAGCTGCGATGCTCCCCCTTTGCAGGCGTATGACATCATGGCCCTGCGCTGTGAGATAGCTGACCAGCTCTCCACCTACGAAACCCGTGGCACCTGTGACTGCTATCTTCATTATGTCCTATCTTTCATTTTTTGGTTAAACTCTTCTGACTTGTTTCGTGCTATGCTCAGCGTCTTCCACTCCGATGACCTGATGTGCTTGGCAAGATATACTATCTGACCGATATGATAGCCATAGTGTGTGAGCTGGCGGTTTATAGCCTGTATCACCGTATGCTTCTCGCCGCGGATCGTCACTTCTTTCATCATATCATCTCCGCTGAGGGAGTTGAGAGTATTTGTAAAAATAGTCCATCCTGCTTCCCATGATCTGAGCAGTGTTTCCTTATCCTGCTCATGTTCTTCAAACTCCTGATCTCGATTGCGGGTAGATTTTTCACCGTCGGTGGAGAGGAAATCAGTCCAGCGGGAGATCATATTGCCACTGAGATGCTGAATGATGATAGTAATACTATTTGACTCGATGTCGGGTTTGTAATGAAAGTCACCACTCTCAAGCTGCGAAAACGCTTTATCGCCCAATGCCTTCAGCTTTGCAAATTCAGATCGTGCGCTGTCGATATAATGTTGTGATGGAGTAATATTTTCAACCATATCTAATATTTTAATGAGTTAGAAGCTACTCGCTCTGCATTGGCCATGAGTGTAAATGAAATTCCCTTAGCAGGTAAGAATTTGAATGAAGAACCATCTGCGATGAATACAGACTTTGTGCCATGCAGTCTGCCATCTATAGATGTAGTAAGTGGTTTTTCTGTTTCCGAAAAAGGCAAAATACCGGCATAGTGTATACTTGAACCATTGCCGGGATTAAGCCTGCTGATAGGGATACAACCCAGCCCACGCAATGTTTTGAAATAGGCTTTTTCCTTTTGCTTTACGGCTTCATCTTCGTCTTGGGTCAGTATATACTCTGCGAAAAGTCTATCGCCGGTAGGAGAGGAGTCATCAGGATGTAGCTCTATATATTTCCTGTCGCCATACTGTTCGGAATGGTGTATACCCGCGATCACGATGGCAGGCATCAGGTATTGTTGTATCAGCCTGCCATCTGCGAAATTTAAAGGAGTCTCTTTGACCAATCTGAAGAGAAGCAACGAACGATAAGTAAACAAAGCAGCCATTGATACATCTGAATTATCTTTCAGCGGGTCATAATAAACTACCAGCTGCCCCATGCCGTTCTTTCTTTGCTCGGGGACTTTGCCAAGGCGGCTCCAGTTTATCATAGGGACGTATGCATATGGATTGCAAAGCAATGGCAACCGTGCTTTTTTATTTATAGACCTCAGCACTATCCTCGCGGTGCCCAGTACACCACTGCAGAGCACTAATTTCTTACACTTGAAACTTTGCTTTTCATTCGTCTCCACATCTATGCAGTGAACCTCAGTATATCCTTCTTTTTCTTCATAGCTGGTGACCAATTTCCCAAAAATGCCCTTGGTGTTTGGATGCTTTAGTAATTTATCAAAAGCAATCCAGGGGCGATATACGGACTTATTATTGTCATGCCAGAACTCCATGTCCTCATACTGAAATGCTTTGCGCTCATCCCGTTCTATAGTAGTGATGGCCACCGAAGGAGTCGACGCAAAGAACCCAGCTTCATTCAGTTTTGTTTTCTTTGCATGGTATTTATCATAGACTGATTGGATACTTTGTTCAGGTTTGACTGATGGCAGCAAACCTGTCAAATCTTCTATCGAATAAGCTTCTCCATCAGCATCAGGTTTAGTAATTCCGACCCTATCAGCAACTTTTTGGTAGCTTTTTAAAAACAGATTCCTGTCAATACCTATCTTTTGAAATTCTTTTTCTGAGAACATATAGCAACCCGCACCCCATGCATTGCCGAGGCCGCCGTAGGAAAGGGTTTCGTAAGGAAAGAATGTATCGGAGGCCATGCCGAGCCAGTAGTCGAGCCCTTTGGTTAGATATTTCCTGCCGGGTGTGAGTTGTGCGCCTGTCTTTATCTTTTCCCAGGGGATGCCTTCGTAGTTTTCTCCCAGAAAGAGTTTGTGCTGGTCAGAACGGTTCTGGCGGATAGAAATGAAATCATCATCGGGGAAAGTGACCTTGCTTTCATTGCGATAACCAACATCGAGCAGCACAACTTCCCTGCCAGCATCCAGCAATGTCTCCACCGCCTGTGCACCGGACAGTCCCGTGCCCACCACTATATATTCGTATATTTTGTCGCTATTCACCTGTCCAAATCTGCAAAAAAGAAACGAAATTATCAGAAGGGTACATCTGTTTCCTTTCTATTCTTATTTTTAAGGCATGCTAAAGAAGATAGGACGCTTTATATTCAGGGTATTTATAGGTTTCATATTGTTGTCCGTCTTGTCGGTCATTCTCTTTCGGTATATACCGGTTCCGTTCACCCCACTAATGCTGATACGCTGTGCCGAGCAGGAAATGAGCGGCAAACCTATCATGATGTATAAAAGGTGGCAGCCGATCAGCAAAATATCCCCACACCTTCAGCTTGCTGTGGTCGCATCAGAAGATCAGATCTTTGTCAGTCATATGGGGTTTGATGTGAAGGCCATAGAGGCTGATATAGAATATAATAAGACCCACAAGATCAAACGTGGTGCATCCACGATATCGCAGCAGACTGCAAAAAATGTTTTTCTCTGGCCTTCGCGTTCCTTTGTACGCAAAGGCTTTGAAGTTTATTTTACTTTTCTGATAGAGCTGTTCTGGAGCAAGGAGCGCATCATGGAGGTATACCTGAATGTCATTGAGATGGGCGATGGAGTCTATGGGGCTGAGGCAGCCTCGCAATATTATTTTAAGAAACATGCCAAAGACCTCACGCCATATCAGGCAGCATCTCTGGCATCCATTATCCCCGATCCATTGAAATGGAAGCCTGCTAACATGGGTAGCCGCCCTTCGCAAATACTGCAGCAAATGAACAACCTCGGTGGTGTGATCGACTACAACGCCAAAGATACTCCCCAACCGGTCAAATCAGGGAAATAGAAGAGAGCTTACATATATTTCTTAGTCGTCAGAGGAGTGAACTTCTCTACTGACCTGTATCTATTTGATTTCCCTATGGTGAAACCAAGTAATGCTTCGCCTTCAATAGGTATAGGTGGGTCTTTGTATGCCGGTGCGGGTATCTTTTCCATTGGCGACCCTACAGGGTAATGATGCACTGTATAGGTGACTATAGCTGTATCACCTTTGGTCAATATACGCCCGTCAGAATATGATATTGAACGGGTCTCAGTTAGCCCGTATCCTTTGCCCACCCACATCTCATTGAAAGTGACTTTTTGTTTTGTCAGCAAAACAATTTTGACATTATAGGTAATACCTGTGCCGCTTTGCGCTACACCGCCCGACCATGAGGTAGATGTGGCATCTATCACTTTGAAATATTTCTGTGCATCAATGGTGTCGGTGGTCAGGTAGCTAATGAACAATACGACCGCTGTATATTTTATCTTTTTCATAAATTGTAGTTGAACTTTGCAAAGCTAAAATTATTCCAAGATCTTGATAATAACTTCTTTTAGCAATTCACCTTCTTTGATTGAGTTGTTGCCGACGCCCTTGGAGCGTAGGTCATACTCTTCGAGCACATAGAATATGTGTTCCATTTTTTGTACTGAATATTTAACGCAGGCAGTCTTGTAATCCTTAACAAAATAAGGATTGACACGCAGTAAACCTGCGAGTTCCATGTCAGATTTCTGACGGTTGTGATAGCAGACCCAGACCTTTGAGAAAAAACCTTGGAGTGTCCCCAGTACCAGTGGTATCGGGCCGTTCTTGGGATTTGCGACGAAGTAGTTGACTATTTTATGTGCCTTGGTTATGTCTTTATTGCCTAATGCAGTATTCAGCTCAAATGAGTTGTATTCTTTGCTTACACCTACTCCCGCTTCGATGTCAGAAGTATTGATGCTGCTGCCTTTTGGCTTATTGATGATGAGCTTATCGATCTCATTTGACACGGTAGAAAGCTCAGTGCCGGTATACTCTGCGAGCAACTCAACTGCATTTTCATCTATCTTGTAACCTTTGCTTTTGACATAATTTTTGATCCATGGTGGAAGCTGATAGTCACGCAAAGGGGTGGACTCAAAATACACTGACTGCTTTTGTATCTCTTTACCGAAGGATTTCCTTTTGTCAGGCAGGCCGTGCTTATTGGCCATGACGAGGATGGTAGATTTGACGGGACTTTTGAGGTAATTGATAATACCGTCTATTTCCTTGAATGACTGAGCTTCTTTGATGATCACAAGCTGTTTGTCGCTCATCATCGGCAGTCTGCGGCAGGTCTCTATTACATTTTGTGCAGTGGCATCTTTACCATAAATGATGGTCTGGTTAAATGCCTTTTCACTCTCAGATAGCACATTTGCCTCCAGCGCATCGACCAACTGATCGATATAAAACTCTTCCTCGCCGCAGAAAAAGTAAACCGGCGCAAAGGCCTTACTCTTTATGCTTGCCATTATCTGATCAAAATCCGCACCTTTTTCCTTAGCCATATTCTACAATATCAAAATTTCAAATGTTTTACTGTTAGTCCTTTGTTGATGAGCTGTTGTAATGATGATACGCCTATCTTGAGGTGCATCTCTACAAATTTGCTGGTGACCATTGAGTCGCCGATCTCGGTCTTCACGCCTTCGGGTATCATTGGTTGATCGGACACCAGCAGCAGCGCGCCTGCAGGAATCTCATTTTTAAATGCTGTGATAAATATCGTCGCAGTCTCCATGTCTATAGCCATTGCGCGTATCTTATGCAGGTATTCTTTAAACTCATCATCCCACTCCCATACGCGACGGTTGGTTGTATATACAGTGCCCGTCCAATAGTCCTGGGAATAGTCACGTATAGTGGTTGAGATCGCTTTCTGCAGGGCAAATGCCGGCAGCGAGGGCACTTCAGGCGGATAGTAGTCATTAGACGTTCCTTCACCTCTGATAGCTGCTATGGGCAGTATCAGGTCCCCGATGTTGTTCTTTTTCTTCAGGCCACCGCATTTACCGAGAAACAGTACGGCCTCGGGCTCTATGGCTGAGAGCAGGTCCATCATAGTAGCGGCATTGGGACTGCCCATACCAAAGTTGATGATCGTGATACCCTCAGCACGTGCAGACCTCATAGGACGGTCGAGCCCTTTTACTTGTACATTATGCCACTGGGCAAACATATTGACATAGCCATCAAAATTGGTTATGAGAATGTATTTGTCAAAGTCATCCAGCTCTCGGCCTGTGTATCGAGGCAGCCAGTTTTTGACTATTTCTTCTTTTGTCTTCATCTTATTAATCTGTTGGCGGTTGACTGTTGTCTGTTGACAGGAATACAATTATTTCTCCCGCTAAATACGCAAATTTGGAGCTAATTAAATGAACACCCGTTGACAAAGGTAGTATTTGAGCAGTACGATTTCCGGTTTCGTGAGGAAAATGGTGTAAAGCAGGTGTTTGACCCCGTTCGGAAAAAATATGTATCACTGACACCGGAGGAATGGGTACGCCAGCATGTGATCCACTATTTGTTAAGCAAAGGTTACCCTGCCTCGCTGATCGCTATAGAAAGAGGCATAGAGGTCAATGGTACCCAGAAACGGTTTGACGTGGTGGTGTATGATCGCGATAGTAAGCCGCTTATTATAGTGGAATGCAAAGCCCAAAATGAAAAGATAGATCAGCAAGTCTACATGCAAATAGCGGCGTATAATCTCACTCTCAAGGCAAAATACTTCTGGCTGACAAATGGGGAGGTGAGTTATTTTATCAGATTGAGTGATGGACAAGTGATTGAGGAAATAGTTAATGTGCTAATTTCTTAATGTGCTGATATGCTAATGAGAGGATAATTTCTATTGTAATTCATTAGCACATTAGCATATTGGCACATTAAATTATTATTTTCGAATTTCTCATGGCAAATAATAAGCGCAAAATATTCAACGATCCGGTACATGGTTTTATCACTATACCGTATGAGTTGATATTTGACATCATAGAGCACCCGTACTTTCAGCGTATCAGGCGTATACAGCAGCTGGCGCTGAGCACCTATGTGTATCCCGGGGCCAATCATACACGTTTCCATCATGCGCTTGGTGCTTTTCACCTGATGCGAAAGGCCATTTCTATTTTAAAGATCAAAGGCCATGAGATCACAGAGCAGGAGGAATTATCAGCCCTTGTGGCCATTCTGCTGCATGATATCGGGCACGGGCCATTCTCACATACACTGGAAAATATCATCATCAAAGATGTGAAGCATGAAGAAATTTCCAGGATATACATGCACCGTCTTAATGAACATTTCGGCGGCAAGCTAACGATGGCGATAGAAATATTTCAGGGAACTTATCATAAGAAATTCCTCCATCAGCTTGTCTCATCCCAGCTCGATGTGGACAGGCTGGACTATCTGACGCGCGATAGCTTTTTCACCGGTGTGAATGAAGGTGTCATCTCCTACGACCGGATCATCGAGATGATGAATGTGAGCGATGATGAACTGGTGATAGAGCAAAAAGGGATCTATTCGATTGAGAACTTTATCATCGCACGTCGCCTGATGTACTGGCAGGTATATCTGCATAAGACTGTGGTCTGTGTAGAGGAAATGCTCATCAAAGCTATAAAGCGCGCTCAGGAACTCATCGCAAAAGGTGTAATACTTGATGCTTCACCTGCGCTCAATTATTTCTTTACGCATCCAGTGACAGCAAGAGATTTTATAGAAGATAAAGATGTACTTGAACTATATTCGCGTCTCGACGATATGGACATCATGTCCGCACTCAAGTACTGGCGACACGCTGATGATTTTATTTTACGTTTTCTCTGTGCGTCTATTCTTGACCGCAGGCTCTTTAAGATACAGATGAGCAATGCGCCATATGATCATGATGCCGTGGAGAAAATAGTGGCCCAAGCCGCTGCTGAATATAAGATCAGCAAAGAAGATGCCCGCTATCTGGTGTGGACAGACTCTACAAGCAATCACGCCTACAATCCCGCAGAGGACCGCATCAATATCCTAACCTCAGATGGCCGCGTGACAGATATAGCCAATGCTTCAGATCAATTCAACACCTCAAATCTATCTGAGCCGGTGGTGAGGTACTATCTGTGCTATCCTAAGGGGATGGGTCTAGCGGTCTAGTGTGTTATACTCGTATATCTTGACACATACTGTTGACTTCCGCTAGTCACCTGTACTATGCCCATGCATGTCTTTGCCAAGGGTGTAGCCTGACCGGGCTGTAGCTCTGCTTTCTCCAATAGTCTCCCTATCATATCATATTCATTCAGCGTCAGCGGCTCTGTGCTCATTGACCTGATGTATGCTGCATCATTGACATAATAAAGCAGATATGGTTTCTGTTCTGAGATACTTTCTATCCCATTTGGATTTGCGCAGGCACCGTTTTTGAGGAATGAGGTCAGTTTCGATGTGGCAGTGATGCCGTAGCTGGGGTTGTTTACTATGTCCTGACCTAACGTAGATAGATTAGCATAGGTCCCATCAGTAGAGATCTGACGAACGGTGCAGAGGTCATTGTCCCAGCTCCATGCCAGCCAGCCTATGTTGTATATTTTGCAGATGTTCAGCACGGCTGTATAGTCATCGATATAATGACAGTAGTATGTATTGCCGCTATTGTCTACCGAGTCCTGATATTTAGATACCTCACCGACTATTAGGGGGAAATCATGGCTCAGTGCAGCGGTGAAGTCATTAAGCATCGTCATCGAGTCATTATTAGCGTAGCCATACCAGTAGGTATGTGTACTGAAAATAATATTATGCAGAGGGTCGCTGCTTATGATGTCCGAGGCTACATTTCCTAGAATATCAATGCTCGTGCCACAATCCGGCGCATCGATCATCAGGGGTATCATGACACCTGCACGGCGCATGACGTGGATGGCAGAATCATAAGCCGTGATATATGCCTGCTGTGCGGTGGCAGTATTACCAGCCCAGTTCACAAAGCCCAGTTCATTAGCAAAATCGATGATCAGGCTGTGCTGGTATTTGGCGAAAATCGCCAGACGTGCCGGTGTAGTGTACCAGGTCACGAGCGTGTCGACATCAGCGGTATTCGGATCGCAGGATAGGTCGTGCAGTTCAAGAATGGGGATCATTTTATTTCGTATGCACATGCCCAGCGCCGAATCCAACAGGGCATCTGTATAATATGGCGCAGGATTATTCGCATACCAGGGGATACGGACAGCATTTCCCCCTGTCTGGGCTATCTGGTCAAAGCGATGCTGTGAGCTATCATAGCCCCAGTTATAGGGAGCATAGTTGACACCGCGCAGCATGATAGTATCACCACAGACCCCAATGATATACCTGCCTGTGGTCGTGATGGTGGCATTTTGTCCATAGGCAAATGATGAAAAAAGCATAACGAAGCCAAGAAGTAAAGTGTATGATCTGGTCATAATGATTTATTTATAATGCAATGCTAATGCATTCAGATAAGCCTGTCAAACCATAATGATGACCATTTTAGGAAAGATGAGGGGAATGCGACCCTCCTAAATCCTCCCTTCTGGGAGGATTTTAACAGCCAATACATCCTCATCCCCGGCCCTTCTCCGAGGGAGAAGGGTGCAAAAGCTCAGCACTGTTATCATTTCGGAGTTTACTGCCTAAGGCAGGCAAGCATAGTCGCAGAGGATAAGTATTTGATTTACAATTAATTTAATAAGTATTTAGGGCTAAAAACCTTTGTATTCCATTATTCACTATTAATTATTAATTGGTTTTGCTATATTTGCACTCCCTTTTCAAAAAAGAGGGATTTTTTAATAATTCATAACCGATCAAAACTCAGGTACCTTGGCTGAGAATAAATAATAACAAGGGTTTGAAATAATGTCAGAAGAAACACAAGAACTTCCGGTCACTCCCGCAGCCGAAACGCCGCAACCGGAAAAAAAAGCAGTTCACGTGCCTGCTCCAACCGCACATGACGATTTTGACTGGACAGTCGACAAAAGAAACGTAGTCCGCTACGACAAAGCTCAGCACGATGAGTACGATGTACTCTACGGCTCTACTCTCCGCACTCTCGAAGACAACCAGATCGTAAAAGGCCAGGTAGTCGCTATCACAAACACTGACGTAGTATTCAATATCGGTTTCAAATCTGACGGTTTGGTGCCTCTGTCTGAATTTCGCGATCAGGAAGAACTCCAGATAGGTGAGTCTTACGACGTGTACGTAGTAAGCAAAGAAGATAAGAAAGGCCATCTCATCCTCAGCCGCAAAAACGCTAAACTCCTCAAAGCATGGGAGCAGATCGTCAATGCAGCAGCTACAGGCGAAGTGGTCACAGGCCGCATCAGCTCTAAGACTAAGGGTGGTCTCATCGCCAATGTATTTGGCCTTGACACATTCCTCCCTGGTTCACAGATCGATGTCAAACCTATCACTGACTATGATATCTATGTAGGCAAAACACTCGAACTGAAGGTCGTGAAGATCAACGAGGCTATCAAAAATGCAGTCGTATCTCACAAGGCCCTCATCGAATCTGATATCGAAAATCAAAGAGAAGAGATCATCGGCAAACTTGAAAAAGGCCAGGTCCTCGAGGGTACTATCAAAAACATCACTGATTTCGGTGCATTCATCGACCTCGGCGGTGTGGACGGACTCCTCTATATCACTGATATATCATGGGGACGTATCTCTCACCCTAGCGAAGTTCTCACGCTCAACCAGAAACTCAATGTTGTGGTACTCGACTACGATGATCAGAAGAAACGTATATCTCTCGGCCTGAAACAACTCCAGCCGCACCCATGGGATACACTGGACTCTACTATCGAAGTAGGTACCAAGGTGTCAGGCAAGATCGTCAATATCGAAGACTACGGTGCTTTCCTTGAGATCGTACCAGGTGTAGAAGGCCTGATACACGTATCAGAAGTGAGCTGGTCATCAGCTCCGACCAACTCCCGCGAGTTTTTCAAACTGGGCGATACTCACGAAGCTATCGTAATGACCATCGACCGCGAAGAGCGCAAGATGTCCCTGTCACTCAAAAGGCTGACTGAAGACCCATGGATGAAGATCGCTGAGAAATTCCCTGTAGGTACTCGTGTGACCGGTCTGGTGAAAAACCTTACTCCATATGGTGTATTCGTGGAGCTGACTGACGGTATTGGTGGTATGGTCCACATATCTGACCTGTCATGGACCAAACGTTATAATCACCCAAGCGAGTTTACTAAAGCCGGTGCAAACCTGGATGTAGTAGTACTCGACATCGACAACGAAAATCGCAAGCTGTCTCTCGGTCACAAACAGATAGAAGAAGATCCATGGGATACTTTTGAAACTGTGTTCCCGGTTGGTTCTATCCACGAGGCTAGCGTAATGACTGCTGATGATAAAGGTGCGGTTGTATTGCTCCCATACGGTCTGGAAGGATATGCTCCTAAGAAGCACACTGCCAAAGAAAATGGAGGATACCTCGCAGCTGATGATAAAGTAGCATTCAAGGTACTTGAGTTTAACCGCAACGACAAGCGTATACTTCTTTCACATGCACGTGTATGGGAAGATGCTAAACGCCAGGGCGAAGAAGTGGTAAAAACTGAAAAGAAACAGGAAGCTGCCACAGCTACTAAGAAAGTAAAGGAGATCCAGAAGTCTATCGAGAAATCAACGCTCGGTGACCTGAGTGCTCTGAGCGATCTGAAAGAGAAAATGGATACAGCATCTGCTAAGAAAGACGCTGCCGCTAAAGAAGAAAAAGCCGAAGCTGCTGCCGCTGCAGAAACTCCTGCTGTAGAAGAAAAAGTAGCAAAAAAGGCTAAGAAGGAAGCTCCTAAAGAGGATGCTGCCGGTGACCTTTTCGCTCCTCCTGCTGCAGAAGAAGAAAAAGCTCCTGAGTAATCAATAGCTGATTCGAAATAACCAAAGTCCCCTGAGTGATCGGGGGACTTTTTTATTTAGGATTGTGGAGTTTTGATTGCGGTTGATTGTATTACGGATTTCCTGTATTCCTGATTCCCTGATTAACTTATACGAAATCATAAATAACTCGAAGCGATGCATTAATTTCGCAGCACACAATTAAGAAGATAATGGCCATAAGCAAAGATGATGTACTGAATGCCCTTAGGCATGTCGATGATCCCGATCTGAAGAAGGACCTCGTGACGCTCAATATGATCGAAGAAATAGCTGTGGATGGCAATAAAGTGTCATTCACCGTGCGTCTGACTACACCAGCCTGCCCGCTCAAAGAAAAGATCAAGAATGACTGCGTGAAAGCAGTGCATGAATATGTAAGCAAGGATGCAGAACTCGACATCACCATGACCGCCAGTGTGACCTCTCATCGTAACCCCAATATCAATGTCCTACCAAGTGTAAAGAACATTATTTGCGTAGCCTCCGGCAAAGGCGGTGTAGGAAAGTCTACTGTCGCTGTCAATCTCGCGATCGCATTGTCCAAACAAGGAGCGAAAGTCGGCATCATAGACGCAGACATATACGGGCCATCTATCCCGACCATGCTAGGTATCAAAGGCCAGCGGCCTACGGTGCGTTTGATCAAGGATAAGCACTTCATCGAGCCGATAGAAGTCTATGGCATCAAAGTTCTCTCGATGGGAATGCTGGTAGATGATAAACAAGCTATAGTCTGGCGCGGACCGATGGTGACATCTGCGCTGAGGCAGTTCGTCACGGACTGTCTATGGGGCAGGCTCGACTATATGATACTCGATATGCCTCCTGGTACGGGTGATGTACACCTCACCATGATACAGACTGTCAATGTCACCGGTGCTGTGATAGTCACAACACCACAGGAAGTAGCACTCTCGGACGCGCGCAAGGGACTGGCCATGTTCAGGTTGGAGACTATCAATGTGCCTGTGCTCGGCGTGGTGGAAAATATGTCTTACTTCACACCGGCTGAACTGCCCGATAATAAATATTACATCTTCGGCAAGGATGGCGGCAAACAGTTCGCTGCGGAATATGAACTGCCACTGCTCGGTGAATTGCCACTGGTGCAAAGTGTCCGCGAAGGCGGTGATGATGGTACTCCGATAGCTCTCCGCGATCCAGATTTAGACATTTCCTCAAAGGCTTTTTATGATCTCGCTACCAATGTAGCACAGCAGATCGCTATCAGAAATGCTAAGGCTGGTGTGACGGTGGAAGCTGAAGTTGGATAAAGGTAGCTTAATACCACCTTTATATGATGATAATTTAATAATTAGCCAGATTGTGTACATTTGGTTTTGTTATTAGAATCTCATTGTATAAAAGATGTCAAACGAACATAGCAGATTACTTAGTTATTGGTTGTTAGTTATATCCACAGGTATTATAATTGGGGTGGTTGTTTTTTTAATAACAGAAGCTATAAAGAGTGATGCAATCGGCTCAGTTATTAATAAGTATTTTCCTAAGCCCACTTCAGCAGATAGTAATAAAAAAATGTCAAATGAACATGCCAAACCATATAGTCATTGGTTGTTTAATACATCCCTTAGGATAGCAATAGTTACGATAATTATATTATTTATTACTGCATTTCTATATAGTAAGTATTGTGATACACCCAAGTTCTCATCTGGTATTAATGGATCTGGTATTCAAACAAGAAAATTTACTGGGTATGTTGGGAATGAGTATGGAAATTTCACGTTAACTTTTGATTCTGCAAATAAAAAAGTTAGTGGCAGCTATTATTACCTTAGGATTAATTTGGGGAAGGTGTTTAAACTCACAGGAACAATGGGACAGAATTATGTTGAATTGACCGAATATGATCCAAGTAATAAAATCTCAGGAACATGCGTGCTCAATACAAGTGACGATAAATGTTTTACCGGTTCAATGGATAGTAAATTTCCTACGAAGGGCATACTACCTATGCAATTATGTGCCACTGATAATATACCATAACATCGTATATCTGTTCCTATTCTACAAATAAGATTAGACAACCTTATCCATTGTCAATTGACTACTTGTATCGCGGATGAAACTGCATAATAGTACTTCGCAGAAAGTCTCTGTCAAGGTGAGTGTATATCTCAGTTGTAGTGATAGAGGCATGCCCCAACATTTCTTGTACAGCACGCAGGTCAGCACCACCCTCTATCAGGTGTGTAGCGAATGAGTGCCGGAAGGTATGCGGGCTGATCGTTTTCTTCAGGCCGATCTTAGCAGCACATTCTTTGATGATATAAAAGACCATGACACGCGATAGTCGCGAGCCCCTTCGGTTCAGGAATAGCATATCCTCTTCACCTTTCTTAGGTCCGATATGGACACGGACATTATCTTTATAGAGATTGATGTATTTGATAGCCTGCGAACCGATGGGTATGAGCCGTTCTTTGTTCCCTTTACCTATGACTTTGATAAACTCCACATCGAGGAACATATCCGATATTTTCAGGTTCACCAGTTCGCTTACGCGTAGCCCGCAGCCATAGAGGGTTTCGAGCATGGCTTTGTTTCTCACTCCTTCGGGAGTACTCTGGTCGATGCTTTCCATCAGGGCATTGATTTCTTCGAGTGCGAGGGTATCGGGCAGTTTGCGCGACAGGCGAGGGGTGATGAGCAGCTCAGTGGGATTGACACTCAGCACATCTTCCATCATCAGGTATTTGTAGAAAGCCCTTATGCCGGAGATGATGCGGGCCTGAGACTGTGCATCCATGCCAATCTCATTGATCCATTTGATGAATGACTCCAGATGCGACAGCGTGACTTCATCAACATTGAGATTCAGCCCTTCGAGGTCCATATAGCGGACGAATTTGTCCACGTCGCGCAGATAGGCCTCCACAGAGTGGCCCGACAATGATTTTTCTAATTGTAGATAAGATTTAAAACCTTTTATGTAAGATTGCCATGACATATTCCCGCCGATTTCGCCGATTTATTTGTCACAGAGATAATGCAAAAGATGAGATAATACAAGAGAACACAGAGAAATACATGCGTTTAGCCTTTGTGTGCTCTCTGTATTTCTCCATTACTCTGTGATCTCTGTGATAATTGTATTTTTGATTCATGAAAAATATAATCATCATCAATGGCCCTAACCTCAATCTACTGGGCAAGCGTGAACCAGATATCTATGGTGATATCACTTTTGAAGAATTCTTTGATGACCTGAAGGATATCTACTCAGGTGAAGTACAGCTCAGCTACTATCAGTCTAATGTCGAAGGAGAGCTGATAAACAAGATACAGGAAGTTGGATTTTCCTATCATGGTATCCTGCTGAATGCAGGAGGCTACACACACACATCAGTTGCACTTCGTGATGCGATAGCAGCCGTCAAAACTCCTGTCATAGAGGTCCATATCTCAAATATTTATGCACGGGAAGAATTTCGGCAGCATTCACTTATATCTGCAGTTTGCAAAGGGGTAATCAGTGGCTTCGGGCTGGAGAGCTATGTGCTGGCGCTGGATAGTTTTTTGTAAGGCCGCAAAATTTTACAGCTTTTAAAGTGAATGTTTTAGAGAGCTCATTTAGCCGGCGTAGTGCAGGCTCCGCTCTGTGTGGCTATCCATTTGGTGATGAGTTCCAGGCCTTCCTGATGTACTGTGGTACGACCGAGTTCTGGCATTTTGATAGCAGGATGGGTCGATGCCATCCTGAGTACCATGATTGATTTAGCCGGATCACCGGGCATAATATCTACTAATAGATTTCCTGTTCCTATTCCCGCTGCTACAGGTGTCTTGCAGAAGCCCAGATGTTCTTTGTCCTGTGTCTCATAATTGAGGTAGAGGCCTGAGGTATATGCCGGGCCACCCGGATTGTGGCAATGGCCGCAGTTGACATCCAGATATGCCCTGGCACGGTCATTAAGATCGGCAGTTGTGTCAAGGTAGTTGGCAATCTTAGGACATGTCTTGACATCAGTCGGTACACCTTTCAGAAAACCCACCTTAGCGAGTTTAGTGAGCTGATTTTCCTTGCCATCAGTATATGCAAAGTCCTTGTTCATGTTTTTCACCTTCGGGCCGATAGGAGTGATAGCGCCATCGATCCAATGGCAACCTTTGCACTGATTTTTGCTGGGAATGATATAGTCTATGTCTCTCTTAGTACCGTCATAGTGTATCCAACTTACTTGTTTAAGATCACCGGCTACTTCCAGATGGGCATCAGTTTGTTCATCGTTCCAGATATATTCTACAGCGTCCCATCCTTGTTTTCGGTGAACGAGCAACCTTGTCTCGATGATGCGCCTTTTGCCTTCCGGTTTGCGAAAATCATCCGGATAATAGAAGTTCTTGATGATGCAGGCACCTTCCGGTATTTGCAATACCTTTTTCTCCGTATAGTCTATAGTCGAACCTTCCGGCAGGTAAATAAAGCGTGCCTTGTGTGCATAATCAGAAAATAAGGGGCTAATAAGGTCATAAGGCATTATCCTGTCATTGGGCAATAATTCTTTTAATTCACCCTTGAAGAAATGATACTGGCTTAGCATTTTAAATGGTGCGGCTGCTATGTCCAATGTCACTTTGCTATTGCTAAACAATGAGCAACTGGATATATATATCAGAATGCCAATGGCAAACGATGAAAAGATAGAAAGCCTTATGATCCGATTCATGTGTTTATAACATTTTTGACCACCCAAAGTTCATCCAAAATCATTAGAAACAAAACACAATAACATTAAAAACAACCGATTTCACTTATCATGCACATAATTTCATTCAATGTAAACCGTTTCTTTATTTATATTGGCACTCAAAGCAACAAACTATGGAAGAAATAGAAGTGCCTACCGAACACCTGCACGAAAGTATTAAAGAAAAGCTGGAAGAAGGCGGCGGAGAATCATGGAGTATGTATCTCGCGATATCTACTGCCCTGATGGCCGTGCTGGCAGCGCTGGGCAGCCTTTTTGCCGGTCATCATTCTAATGAAGCACTCTTATGCCAGCTCAAAGCATCTGACAGCTGGAACTACTACCAGGCAAAAGGCATCAAGTATGAAGTAGTGTCTCTGATGAAAGAAATAAAGACAGATCCTGCTGAGACCGAAAAGCTCAATGAAAAAATGAAGCAGTACAAGGACGATCAGGCAGAGATCAAAAAGGAAGCAGAAGTGTCTATGAAGGAATCTGAAGGTCATCTGCAGCAGCATGTCATACTGGCTCGTTCTGTCACTATCTTTCAGATATCAATAGCTATATCAGCCATCGCCATGCTCACACGGCGAAAATTCTTATGGTATGGTAGCATGGCTTTTTCTATCATCGGGCTGGTTTTATTTATTATGGGTATGCGTTAAATTATACGTTATGCTTAAAGCAATTTTATACCTTATTAATATGAACATTTACTTTGCGATCGCAGTAGTGCTTATCTTAGTTGGGTTTGTTTTTTTATTCTTTAAGCGCAATAGTCTGATGAAGAAACTGGCCCTTGATACTGCGATAGGCGGTATCATCTATGGCGGTCTCATGGCTGTCTATTCTATCCTTCTTGCCTTCGTAGTGGTCGTAGTATGGCAGCAGTATCAGACTACCGGCGACCGTGTAGAGATCGAAGCTGCAAAAGTCTTTAATTTATACCGTGCCAGTTATGCTTTCTCCGATACTGCTGTCAGCAAAAACATCCGCCTCGCAGTGGTGGACTATGCGACATCTGTATGCAATGATGAGTGGCCCGCTCTCGCTCATGACAGTCTGAGCCCGGTGACACAACATAAATATAATCGTATGTGGGAGGTGGTGTACAATATCAAACCAACTACACCATCTGAGCAGATATGGTATACATCGATGGTACAAAGTATTAACCAATTTGGTGAGGCGAGGATCATGCGTATATCAGATGTAGATAGCAGTATACCGCCTATCATGTGGCAGATGCTGATAGGGGGGGCACTGGTCATACTTTTGTTCACAATACTGTTCTCTACAGACAATAACTGGGTGCACCTGCTAAAGGTCATTATGTTTTCCACCGTGATCATATTTAGTCTTGCCCTGGTGTATATGCTGGACCATCCGTTCCAAGGTATACTTAAAGTGGATCCGACAGCATTTCAGAAGATATTGACCCACTATCAAATGGAACAGAAGTAGCGATGTGCACAATATAGCCTTCTGCTATTGATAGCTGATAAAACCAGTATTTTTTGCTTTCATAGCTAATCACATCAGCACAAACATCAAGCGTATTCAAGTCAATAGCTATACCACGCCCCAGTGCCTTGAGTAGAGCTTCTTTTTTTGTCCATATCTGATAAAAAGCATATAGTCTATCAGAGGCTTTTTGAATATACTCCCATTCATTTTGAGTTAGTTGCTCCTCATAGCTGGCTAGTTCAATGGGTATAATTTGCTCCATATCTATGCCGATCTCAGCATCTGAGCTCCCGGCACAAAGTACCATCTCAGCAGAGTGAGCAATACTGAAGTTGAATGGCCCCTGAAAATATGGCTTATTGAATTCCGTATGCTTCAGATCAGCTAAGGTCAGCTCTGGTTCAAACCTTTCCAACAATTTTAGCAGCAGCCATTTGCCCAATATCCTTGACTGCCTGTCGCGCCCGTCTTTGTATGCTAATATTTTATTTCGCATATCCTCAGTCAATGGCAGAAGCATCTTTGCGAATTTATCGCTGCTCCATTCATGATCATTCTTTATGAAATAAACTTCTTGCATTATTATTCGTCCTAGTTGTCAGACTAACATTAATTTATTAATAACTTACATTCTATCAACATCTTATTTTACACAAAACAAAGTATTATTGCTGACGTTAGATATCAATGAGCGATATTGCATTGATATTTAAGCATAAAAACTAAATTTTAACTCTTGAGCATCCTGATCGGGCCTGTGCGCCCTGACTTATTGCGGGAAGAAACACTGGCAGATATGTTTCGGGCATCAGCCCGCGAGTATCCGTCTAAGGATGCACTGATATTTGGTGAGATATCACTGACATATCAGCAGCTGGACCACTGGAGTGATGCTGTGGCAATTTTCTTGAATGAAAGAGGTATCGGTAGGGGCAATTTTGTGGGCCTCTGGTGGCCACGTAGTCTGGAGCTTCATGTAGCGATACTCGGCATAGTCAAATCAGGTGCAGCATATGTACCGCTCGATAGAGAGATGCCGGCTGAGCGTGTACATACAGTATTAACTGAAGTTGGTGCATCGGCTTGTTTCAGTGATGCAGATCTGGATGTAGGTTGTCCCATCATAAGGGTGCCGGTCATACCGGCTGTCGCAGATATAGTGATCCCACCTGCAGGTCCTCAACCTGATGACCGCGCCTACGTGCTCTATACCTCAGGCAGCACCGGCAAGCCCAAAGGGATACCGATCTCACACAGGCAGATATGCCATCTGGTACGCTCTGAGCAGGTACTGCTGCGTGTGCGTTCTGATGATAGGGTATATCAGGGATTTTCGGTGTCATTTGATATGTGGTGTGAAGAGGTATGGATCAGCCTGCATGTGGGTGCAACGCTGTGGGTAGCTGATGCCACCACTGCGAAGGTCATTGATGAGTTAGAGTCGGTACTCAGTGCACAAAAGATAACTGTCCTGAGTGCAGTGCCAAGCTTGCTCGCTGTGATAGATGACGATATACCGACACTTCGCCTTGTCAATGCCGGTGGTGAGGCCTGTACGCCTCAGGTACTTGCGAGATGGGCTACTAAAGGACGTCAGTTCTTTAACAGCTATGGTCCGACAGAGACTACGGTGAGTGCGACATTTGCTGCACTGAAGCCAGGCGATCATATCACTATCGGACAACCGTTGCCGAATTATAATATGGCAGTAGTGGATGAGCATTTGAATCTTTTGCCGAATGGTGAAAAAGGCGAGCTCGTCATATCGGGCCCGGGTGTGGGAGAAGGATATATCAACCGCCCTGACCTCACAGCAGAAAAATTTGTCAAAAAATCTCCGTCACTCGCAGATCTACCGGGTGAAATAATATATCGCACAGGCGATGCTGCGATCATCAATCCCGATGGCAGTATTGACTTTCAGGGGAGGCTGGATGACCAGATCAAGCTACGCGGATACAGGATAGAACTGGGTGAAATAGAAAACCAGCTTAATAGTATTGCCGGTGTATCTGCTGCCGCTGTAGCTGTGCGGAAAGACAATAACGGACAGGATGAACTGGTGGGATATGCTGTGCTGGATGATGGAGCGGCATTTGACGAAGCGCATCTGCGCAATGAACTCGCAAAAGTATTGCCGCCATATATGGTGCCGGGTGTGATCATGGTTCTGACAAAGATGCCACGCCTGTCGAGTGGTAAGATAGATCGCAAGTCACTGCCTACACCGACATCATTCACAGAAAAGTCAAATGCTACTACTACTCAAAAGATAGATGCCACTGGCTCAGTAGGAGAGCGTGTCATAGCTGTTTTACAAAACGTATTTCCCGGTAAGGACATTAACCTCTCTGAAGATTTTTTTACGGATCTCGGCGGGCACTCATTGCTTGCGGCGGCTTTCGTATCCCGCTTACGCAAAGAAGCAGGACTAAAACATGCCTCACTCAGAGATGTATATCAGCAGCGTCCGTTGACCAATCTAGTCTCACTATGGGAAGAAAAAAATGAAGAAAGTACAGCATCTGCACAAAGGCCATTTAACCCTGTGCCTACATCTCGCTATATAGCCTGCTGGATTGCACAAACATTCTCACTTTTTTTTATCTACGGGCTTTTTTCAGCGCAGATATTTTTACCTTATCTCGGATATTATTACTGGCAGCAGGAAACTGACAGCCATGGCTATGCGATGATAGCAGCGCTGTGTTTATTCTGCATTATACCTCCTATTTTCTCACTCATATCTATACTGGTCAAGTGGATCGTGATAGGAAGGTTCAAACCCGGCGACTATCCGCTGTGGGGTACTTATTATTTCAGGTGGTGGCTGGTCAATACATTTCAGGGGCTTGTACCGATGGAGTTTCTGAACGGAACGCCGCTCTTCCCTATATATTTGCGTATGATGGGCGTGAAAGCCGCTGACGATGCCCAGATAGGTGCTATCAAGATAGGTGCAGAGGACCTCGTGAGTATCGGTTCTGACGCGAGTTTGAGCTCTCAGGTGCTGCTCAATAATGCGATAGTCGAAGATGGCATGCTGAAGATACGTGAGATCAAAATAGGGGATCATGCCTATATAGGAAGCAGTGCGGTGATAGCCGGTGGGGCGACCATCGAGGACTGGGGTGAGTTGCAGGACTTGAGTTTCCTGGGGGCGGACAAAATCATTAAAAGCGGAGAAGTATGGAAAGGTAGTCCGGCGGCATGTATCGATAAAAAGAAGATCGAAGACATGCCGCAGCCACTGGAGGTATCACCGCATAAATTACTGGTCTATAAGGCTGTTTTTACTATAGTCTTGCTGGTGTTTCCTTTTGCAGTACTGCTGCCACTGCTTCCAGCAATAGTGGCATTAAATGAATTGGATAATAACACCGTCAATGATTATGACTTTAGCTATCTGGTATGGACACCGCTTTTGTCATTGATGTATGTGATGTTATTTGTTTTGCAGACTGCTATCCTTACACGCATCTTGCAGTGGGGTATCATGCCGGGTACCTATGCAGTTCACAGCCGCACTTATATCAAAAAATGGCTCTCCGAGCAGCTCATGGCACTCTCGCTGATAGTTGTTTATCCGATCTACGCGACTGTATATGTCACATCTATATTCAGGGCATTTGGCGCCAAAGTGGGCAAGAATACAGAGATATCTACTGCCAATAATGTCACTCACCCCATGTTTGAGATAGGTGAGGAGTCCTTCATAGCAGATGCTGTCACACTCGGCGAGGCAGATGTACGTGCCCAGAGACTGATACTGGAGCGGACGGTCATAGGTAGTAATAGCTTCGTAGGCAATAGTGCTCTGATACCCCAGGGATACAACCTCCCGGACAATACATTAATTGGCGTTCTATCTACTCCACCAACCAAGCAGCAGCTGGCAGATACCCCAAAGAGTGACTGGTTCGGCTCGCCTGCTATCGCACTACCGCACAGGCAGCAGAGTTATCCGTATGGTCGGGAGCTCACACATACACCATCACTATTGCGGAGAATGGCCAGGGCCACTATCGAGTTGATACGTATATTGACGCCTCAGACAGTTATCATCTGTTTGAGCGTTGTGTTTATTGCATATAGCCATGACCTTATTATTGACCATTCATGGTATAGGATATTATTGACTTTCCCGATATATTATCTGGTTATTATTGGCATACCTTCTTTCCTTATCGCTGTAGTAGTCAAATGGGTATTGATAGGAAAATACAAAGAAGCACAGTACCCGATGTGGACATGGCCGGTGTGGCGGAGTGAAGCAGTGACATCAGTATATGAGTCGCTGTCAAAGACATTCCTTCTCGAATATCTCAAAGGCACACCATGGCTCCCGATCGCTATGCGTATGATGGGAGTGAAGGTGGGCAAACGTGTCTGGCTTTCTACTATCGACATCACCGAGTATGATATGGTGACCATAGGCGATGACTCAGCTCTAAATGATGACAGCGGTCCCCAGACGCATCTATTCGAAGACCGTGTCATGAAGGTCGGCAAGGTCAAAATAGGAGCAAGGAGCAGTATCGGTGCTCGTTCTATCGTACTATATGACAGCGAGGTGGGAGACGATACACGTCTGAATGCATTATCACTGGTGATGAAAGGTGAAAATCTGACCAACGGTACCAACTGGGAGGGTAGCCCGGTGAAACCGCAGGTATAAATAAAGAACCAGACCCAACTTATGCCGATATTACCCGAGAATAGAGTTTTCCTAGAGACTCACATGAGTCAGGAAGAAGTGAGTCAAGCACTAAAAAAGATATACTATGCGGGATTATGGGATTCTATGAGGAATATATTTGATAACCGAAAGTATATAGGCAAAATATCGGAAGCCCAATTTACTTTAAGGCGAATAAACTATTTTAACCGCAATTCATATCCAATAGTTATTTCCGGGACTATCATCGAACAACAGGAAGGGGGCTGTATTGTCAATTTATCGATTAAAGCTCACTGGACTGCAATGATTGTGATAGTTCTTGTAACGTTAATATTTCTTGTACTGCTTTTGATAGTTTTAGTGACTGGTGAAAATTACGTAGTACTTAGTATTCCTATATCGTTTTTAGTGATTTTAATATTAGTGAATTCCTATTATTATGTTAGTAATGCTTCAAGAGCGATAGCGGATATACAGCGAGCCATTGAAGCGACGGAGCTAACTTCAGATTTATGACAAACGCTGTTTTTTGTTAGTAACTAAAGGGTTAAATTACTTTCTTTGCCTATATGAATCACAAGGTATTTTATCTGTTTATTTTCCTTGCCACATTTTCGCAGCTATTTGCTAAAGATGATTCTATCTGCGGTACTCCGCTCAGGTATCAGGTTCTATCTACCAATGAACCTACAGAAGGTTTTTTCTGGATAGCCGCCGACAAAAAATACAATGTCTATTATAAGGGTGCTGATTTCATTCTTGAGCAGAAGAAAAAAAATATTCTTTGGCTTATCAACGGTGCAGGCATATATCCCGGTCAGGCCTCGGAGGTATATATCGATACGGTATATTTCAAAAATACGAGCGAGAACAGCATAAAGGAACTGGTGATCGGCTACTCTGTCTATCACGACCGACCCGATAACTATGGCAAGTCAAAGTATATTGCCATTATAGATATAAGAGATAAGATCGTGCTCCTTAATATTGCTATCTATGACCACAGACTAGAGAAAGATGAGAACGGCAAATTCACAGAATATCTGTATGAATGTGATGCAGAATTTTTTCATGACGAGATCAGGATTGAAACATCAGATGACTCTGATATCAATAATGCCCAAACCCAATTAGACGACGGAGTTTATAAGAGAAAGGGTCACTGCTATATCAGCCATTAGTAATTGTCTTTGTGACACTAAGTAAAAATTTTGAACTATTATGCTTTCGCTCATAGCGTAGTATGATTTATTTTATTTGACGGTCTTGATTTAGAGTTTATTTTTGCGCCGCACATTATACATACATTTTATGAACGATCAGTACGAATCAGAATTAGTAGAGTGGATCAAAAACGAGCGCCTGGCGCTTGACCTGCTGGAAACAGCCAGCAAATTGCAGTTTGACAAATCAGCAGAGCTGGTCTTATTCCGTCGCAAGGTATTTGATAAAAAGGTAAGTGAGATCATCAATGATCATGCCTATGCCAAGAAATTTACTGGCTTGGATATCCCGCTGTCGCTGACACTGGGCCTCACCAAGGCTATTGCCAAACTGGACATTGCGCCATCGCGCATTGACTTGGGCAGGCTCAGCAAAGAATATATCGAAGATGGTAACAAAGCAGACTTTGATGTTTTCGTGGGCGAGAAATTGAAAAACTTTATCGGCAAGGAACGCAAAGTATTAAAACCACGTGATGTGGTCCTTTATGGATTTGGCCGTATCGGCCGTTTGGCAGCCAGGATACTCATCGAGCATGCAGGCTCAGGTCAGCAGCTCAGACTGAAGGCTATCGTGACCCGTGACAAAGCATCAGATGACCTGCCTAAACGTGCATCGCTTCTTCGCAAAGACTCAGTGCATGGCAAGTTCGCTGGTGTAGTGGATGCCGATGTGGAGAATAACGCCATTATCATCAATGGTCACCGTGTGCATATGATCACAGCATCATCTCCCGCTGAAATAGACTACACAAAATATGGCATAGAAGACGCCATCATTATAGACAATACAGGTGTATGGAGAGATGAAGCGGCACTCAGCCAGCATCTCAAGGCCAAAGGTGCCAGCATGGTGATCCTCACTGCTCCCGGTAAAGGCGATCTGCCAAACATCGTTTATGGTGTGAATCATGATAAGTTTAGTGGTGAAAACGGCGGGGTATTCACTGCTGCCAGCTGTACGACCAATGCCATCGTGCCCGTCTTGAAGGTCATCAAAGACACACTAGGTATCGAGCGTGGACATATAGAGACCGTACATGCTTATACGAATGACCAAAACCTCCTCGACAATTATCACAAAAAAGCACGTCGGGGTCGCGCTGCACCTCTGAATATGGTCATCACCGAAACCGGTGCAGGCAAAGCAGCTACAAAAGTATTTCCTGAGATGAAAGGCCTGCTCACATCCAATGCGGTACGTGTGCCTGTGGCAAATGTATCTCTCGCTATCCTTAGCCTGAAAGTCAACAAGAAAGTGACTGTAGATGAGTTGAATGCTATGCTCAAGAATGCTTCGCTATATGGCGAACTGGTAGAGCAGATAGACTACTCGATGAGTACCGAACTCGTGTCAAGCGATGTGGTCGGCAATAGCCACGCCTGTGAGATAGACAGCAATGCTACCATCGTATCAGAAGATGGGCAGAACGTCGTGATCTATGCCTGGTATGACAATGAGTACGGCTATACCAATCAGGTGGTGCGTCTCGCTAAGCACCTCGCGGGAGTGAGGAGATTGATCTACTATTGAAATATTCCTCCCCTCTCCTTGGGAAAGGGGCTGGGGTGAGGAAATAAAGTAAAAGGTTGGCAGTACTGCCAACCTTTTTTATTTTTGGCTATATATATTAATAGATTTGTGTCTATGGATTCTATATCACATTTAAGCGGTAATCTTCCCTCTGTTTGGTCATTCCTAAGTCATATTGATTTTTGGATTTTTTTTGGATTAGCAGCATTGAGCATATATTATTCGTATCGCTCGTTTAAAGAAGCAAGTGCCGCAAAGGAAGCTGCTCAAAATGCTGCCACCACAGTTAAAGTTCAAACTATTACTATCGAATTGTCCGAAATTATCCAAAAAATCGGCAGAGTAGATCCCAAGATAGATTTTATTAAAGCTAGGGACTTACTCTCAGATACGACATGGAGAATTAAGAGATTAGTTGTGTCTTTCAGAAAGGATGAGGAATATAAAGATGCTATCAATAAATTGAATGTTTCTTTGGAGAATGCGAGTAAAGCTTTACAAAAAGTTAAACCATTAAAAGATGAGCCCACAGTTAATTCTTCAGTGTATAATGCAATAGAATCACATTTTTCCGCGATTTCCTCTTTACTCGCAGAATTAATGGGCTTATTTGAAAAACGAACTATAAATACTTAATTATGAGACAGGAGTATTACGATAACATAAAAAAGATTATTGATTCAACTAAAAGAGGTAAAGTAGAATGGATAAAGCAAAACCCCACTACGCTTTATTTTACTAGAAATAATGATAGCAGAAAGACCTATGTCAATATTCAGAAGGTAAGCGAGTATATCCAAGGCGATTATTACAATGAATATATTTTTACAATAACCGATTCGACTGGTCAAGAGTTAATTAAGTTATCCGAAAATAAATTTGGGGTTGTGATTGGTGATGAGTATGCTGATTCAGAACTATTTGCGTTGCTATCTGATTTATATGAAAGCGCCGAAGATTCGATTATTCAGAAGGAAATTGATTTGTTTAACGATCTAGTTAAAGACTTGTAAACTCTAAAGTTTTATTCCTTTTCATTTCTTATTTTCGCACCTCACTAATCCGTCGACTGTGGACTGTCGACCGTTGACCAACTATTATGTTTGAGAATTTACAGGAACGGCTCGAGGGGGCCTTTAAAACCCTCAAAGGACAGGGACGTATCACCGAGATCAACGTAGCCGAGACGGTCAAAGAGATCCGCCGTGCGCTCGTAGATGCCGATGTGAACTATAAGATCGCTAAGGACTTTACCGACAAGGTTCGTGAGACAGCTATGGGACAGGGTGTGCTCACAGCAGTATCTCCGGGCCAGATGATCACCAAGATCATGCACGACCAGCTGACCGAGCTCATGGGCGGCAAGGAAGCTGACTTTAATATCAAAGGCAATCCGGCAGTCATCCTCATCGCGGGTCTGCAAGGTTCCGGTAAGACGACCTTCACACATAAACTCGCTAATTACCTCAAGACAAAGAAATTCAAACGTCCGCTGATGGTAGCGGGTGATGTATATCGCCCGGCGGCAGTAGATCAGCTCATCGTGCTCGGTGAGAAGATCAATGTGCCTGTGTATTTTGATAAAGAGAGCAAGGACCCTGTGGCAATCGCTCTCGCAGGTATCGCTAAAGCAAAGGCTGACGGCTGTGATGTGGTCATTATAGATACTGCAGGACGTCTCGCTGTCGACGAGGAGATGATGAAAGAGATCACTCAGATCAAAGCTAAGACCAATCCTAATGAGATACTTTTCGTCGTGGACTCGATGACAGGACAGGACGCGGTCAATACGGCCAAGGCTTTCAACGATAGACTGAACTTTGACGGCGTGGTACTGACCAAGCTCGACGGCGATACACGTGGAGGAGCGGCTTTGACCATCACATATACAGTCGGCAAGCCTATCAAATTTATGTCGAGTGGTGAGAAGGTCGATACACTGGATATCTTCTACCCTGAACGTATGGCTACCCGTATCCTCGGCATGGGTGACATCGTGACCTTCGTGGAGAAAGCGCAGGAGCAGTACGACGAGAAAAAGGCCCGTGAGATCGAGGCTAAGATCAGCAAGAATCAGTTCAATTTTAATGACTTTCTCTATCAGCTCGCTCAGATCAAAAAGATGGGCAATATGAAAGACCTGCTAGGTATGATACCTGGTATGGGCAAAGCATTGAAAGATGTGGACATCAAGGATGATTCATTCAAGAAGATAGAAGCGATTATATTATCTATGACTCCTACAGAGCGCGAGAAGCCTGACCTGCTCGATGGCAAACGCCGTCAGCGTATCGCCAAAGGCAGTGGTAATACGATACAGGAAGTGAATGCCTTCATCAAGCAGTTTGATGAGATGAAGAAGATGATGAAGAGCATGCAGAAGATGAGCACTGCAGGCCGTATGGTCAAAGGCCTGCCCGGCAGATAGAGAATAGACATGAGTTTGAGATATGAGTATTGAGACAATACAAAGGACTCCTCATTTACGCCGTTTCACGGTCGATGATTGGAGGTTGTATAAGTCTATAAGGCTTGAGGCACTCAAGACGGAGGCGTATTATTTTGCCAGCACATATACACAGGAAGCGGGGCTATCAGATGTAGAGTGGCGCGACAGTCTCGCACATCCGGATGACCGCGTCTGTTGGGGACTGTATAATGGAGATGAATGCATAGGCCTCACTGCTATCAGAAAGCATCCGAATTATCCCGGTTCAATGGTATTGGCGGCTTCGTATATACGTCGGGAGTATCGAGGGCGGGGCCTCTCGGCATTGTTCTATCAGACGCGCCTGAACTGGGCGCGTGAGCATGGCTATACGGATGTCTATATAGCTCACCGGAAGGGCAATGATGCCTCACGCGCTGCTAATCAGAAGTTTGGATTCAAATACACGCACTCTGAGTCTACAGTCTGGCCCGATGGCAGTACGAATGACAAACTATGGTATCGGCTGGAGCTATGATCTGCGTGAATGAAGCCTGACACCATTGATCCTACACTGCCTTATTGCCTTTGATAATATTAAGCAGCACAGCTATGACTGCTATCACGAGGAGTATATGGATAATACCCCCTGCTCCATAGCCGATGAAACCTATCGCCCACCCAATGACTAATAGCACTGCTATTACATATAGTAAGGAACCCATGACATTTTGTTTTTAAGATCAAATAATAAAATACCAGGTCATTTTTTTAAATCTTTGCCAAAGTCACGAAATGCATCTCGGAGATTGGCCATATCATGATTGAATTTAGCTTTGAAGACTTCCCAATCGGAACGCTCCGTCTCATACACATCCAGCCTGTTTCTCAGGTCTACATTCCTTTTTTCGAGATCGTCTATTTTCTGTTTATTATCATTATTGACGGGTGATCTGCTCGGCTTGACGAATTGTGCCCTGAGCTCTTTGATCTTTTTCTCATTGGCAATGATCTGCTTCTCTGCATCTCTTTTGAAAGGTAGATAAGCGGCGTCCAGTTCCTTTTCAGCCTTTTTTAGGTTTTCTTTTGCCGCTTCTACTTTGCCTTCTGCTTTTACCTCATTTTGCGCCGGTGTCTGGCTGTAGGCATTGAGTGCCCATGTCATCAGCGCGAGGATACGAATTACTCTTTTCATATTTTTAGATTTTTGGATGATGTGAATAACCGCTATGCAAAGTTGCCACGAAGTGAAGTGTAACGCGTTACACAATTCCTTCAACTGATTATACTTTTTACACTTGCGCCAAAGTACTTCTCTGCTTTCCCATTAGCTGTTTGAAGAATGTTGGTGTCAGCCCTGTGACTTTCTTAAACTGATTGGAGAGGTGTGCAACGCTGCTATAATTCAGCAAATAGGATATTTGAGTGAGGCTTAGATCTTCATACAGAAGGAGGTCCTTTACCTTCTCTATTTTATTGGTGATGATAAAATGCTCAATAGTGGTGCCGGTGACAGCTGAGAAAATGTTAGACATATATGTGTAATCATGGTTGAGCTTCCGGCTGAGGTACTCGGAAAAGGTCATTTTGGGCAGTTCTTCGGCATAATGTATTACCTCAATGATAGCGGTTTTTATTTTTTCTATTAATGTAGCTTTTCTGTCGTCCATTTGCTCGAGATCTGATCTTAAGAAAGATACCTTAAGTTGTTTGTGCTGCTCATTAGTTAGTTTTTCAGTGACCTTCATCTCTCCCAAAGCCATATCAGAGATGTGAGGTCCTAATTGCTCTAGCTCTGAACTTACTAATACTCTGGAGCGAGTCGATGCCATATATTTGATGTAGAGTTTCATTTTTATGGTTTTAAGTGAAATGATAAATATCTAAAAGTACGGAGCCCATATTTTTACACTCGTGTAAAGGATATAATGAACTATGATCCGAATACCACAAAATTAGGTGATTTGAAAAGAACGTAGTATGTATTTGTTATATATCAAGAACAAAAAAGGATAAATTTTATTGCCATTACTTTTCAAAAAAATAAACAAAAACGAAGTTGAATGCACTTAAGCTTTTGACATGGAGGCAGTTAAATTTGATCAGAAATAGAATGATTTCTATTTGTCAGTGTCAGGTCTACACTCAAGGCTAAATGGATGGAGACTATGCAGAGCCCTTGCCAGCGACTTTGTTGTGAGCTTTCTCCATAAGTCTTATCCTTAATTCGTCCTGTGTCTCATCATAATGCTCACTGCGTATGTAGAGATAGAAAAAGAATATCGATAGCCCGTTAAAGATATGCCATAGACTGTGCGGGCTGATACGGCCCATATCATTGCAAAATATCTTCCTTATATCCATCTCAAACAGTATACCTGCCAATACTATAGAGATAATACAGGCTATCAGAAAGTCTTTATTGGTATGGCCGGGATGAACCCGCTCCAGGTATATGCCTGTGCCGATGATAAGAAGGATGATACATGCCACTATAGGTTCTACTACATTATTGATATTTAGTCCGAAAGCCAGTACCACATATATCGAACTGAATATGGCAATCATTACCAGTCTTTCTTTTGATCGCCGGGTATTGGTAGGTTTATGCTGAAGTGTGAGTATGAGCCGATGGGTGAAGTACATGGCGGGAAACAAAGTGATGCTATATACTGCAGAGAAATCCATCTTAGAAAAAAAATCGATCAGCGATGAGTGAAACAGCGTGCTGCCCGCGAATGTGTAAAGCAAAACTGCTGCCAATGTGAAGGAATAAAAACGGTTTGCTGTGATGAGGTTGTACGCGCGTTTCTTTTTGATGTCCTCCAGGCCTTTGCTAAAACAGTATATGGCGATCACAAAATAAACGAAATTGGTCACTGTATTGACTGGCTGACGGATTAGTTTATTCATATCCGTGTATTCGCAAAAAAAAGTATTGATGTTATTCTCTGTATAAAACCCGCTCCAGGTGCCATGCCCGTAAAAGATCTTATTGAGAATGGAGATCAATGAAGCGAAAAGAATGGTCGCTACTATAGATAGTAGTATACGCTCTCTGTACGCTTCCCAAAATAAATGCCGCAGAAAAACCAAATACCTCCGTAACCTGAATCTCCAACCCATAATATCTAAAGACGAAATTAATCAGTAATAGTTATGCGCAGGGTAAAATTTTGCAGGCAAATCAAAGTAGGATATTTTTTTATATCTTTATGAGACTACTTTTTTTGATAATATATTTTATGCTCTCCCTGGTTAATGAACCATGAGAAAGATCATATCCTTTTTTGTATTTCTCAGTCTGCATCAGCTCTCGCATGCACAGGGAGGCATATGGACATGGGTGAAGGGGGATAGCACTATCAATAGTCCGGGCAACAGAGGCGCTATAGGGGTTCATAATGCAGCCAACTATCCCGCAGGCAGGTACCAATCTGTACAATGGACTGATTTAAATGGCAATTTTTGGATATTCGGGGGTGAAGATAGTGTGGAGGGGGTAATGCAAGATCTTTGGGAATATAACCTGGCAACAAATATCTGGACATGGATAAATGGTCCTTCTTCCGGCAATGGCTCAGCTGTATATGGTACCCAAGGGGTACCGGCCCCTGCTAACATACCTGGCGCCAGGGTGTTTGGGTCTTCATCATGGACCGATCAGCAAGGGCATCTATGGATGCACGGAGGCACCGGGTATAATGCTGCTGCACAGTATGGAGTATTGGGAGATATGTGGATGTACGATATTCCTACTAATGAGTGGACCTGGATGAAAGGACCTGATACCGTAAATGCGGTCCCTGTATATGGTATGCTGCAAACAGCTGCTGATACTAATTCGCCCGGAGGTAGAGTGGAATGTAATTCATCATGGGTACAATCTGATGGTACTCTATGGACTTTTGGAGGGCTAGGGAACACAATTTCGCCTGGTACGCGAGGAGCCTATAATGATATGTGGAAATTTGATGTAAGTATCAATGAATGGACCTGGATGGCAGGAGCCCGGGGCGCGGGTAGCCCGGGAAACTATGGGACATTGGGGATAGAATCGGTATCGAATCTCCCACCCAATCGGGGTTCCTATACACGCTGGATAGATCATAATGGCAACTTTTATCTTTTTAGTGGAGTTGGTTCCGGTTTACGTAACGAAAACCAATATAATGATGTCTGGAAATTTGATCATAATAATAATCTATGGACATGGATATCGGGGAATAATACAGATAATGGTGGAGGCCAATATACCGGCTATTGTGCACCTGGCAGTGATGCTTTGCCGAGTTCAAGGATTGAGAACAGGACCGTCGAGACTTTTGGTTGTACCGATGTTTTTTGGACTTTTGGAGGGCTGGATAATGTTGAGATTGGAGCATATGGCGACATTGGCACACATAACGACCTTTGGACATTCAATGTAATAACAGATATGTGGACTTGGGTGAGTGGTTCAGATCATGTAAATTCTACAGGAAGCTATGGTACTATGGGTATAGGAAATGTGAATAATATGATACCTTCCCGGGGTGGGGATTGCATGTGGGTGGATGCCTCCGGTATTTTGTGGATTTGGGGAGGGATGAATTTCAAAGGGAAGGAGTATAGCGATATGTGGAAGTTTGTGCCTGATCCCACTTGTATATCTGCTCCTGATACCAATGATATTTCGCAAGCTATTTGCAAAGGGGATACCGTAACTTTTTATGGCGATATTATCACTGGTGCAGGTACATATCTTCATTTTGCATCAGATTGTGATAGTATATTGAGGTTGACTGTGGTCATAGATACTACTCAACGGTGTAGTCCCGCTGATTCCTTCATCATGCCGGACGCGTTTACTCCAAATGGTGATGGTAAAAATGACCTGTTCTATCCTGTTCTTAACGGTCAAAATGATTCTTCAGTCATTAGTTTTTCGATATACAATCGCTGGGGGCAATTAGTTTACAATAATCCTTCACAAGGTTGGGACGGAAGATACAAAGGTGAGCCGCAGCCAGAAGGTATCTATACCTATTTCGTCACCGTCGATTTGCCTGACCCTAATAATCCCGGACGGATGAAAGAAACGAAAAGGGAGGGGGGCTTTGCGCTGGTCCGATAAGACAGTTTTTTTGTCTTGCAATTATTCACTATATTTGTATTACATAGGTAATAAAAGAAATTATTAATTCAATTATGCAATTTTTTAATTAAAATAATAAATCTGCATATGTGCAATGATTTGATTTGATGGAGTTTTAACATTTGGCAAAAAAGGGGGGTTAACCTGGTAAATATGAATTTTATTTAATACATAAGTGATATTAGAGAATAATCTAAAGAATGAATCATGGATAATAGAATATATCGGTATTCCCTTATCTTGGCGGTCTAATATTAGTCGGTGAAATACTTTTTGATAGCATATTTATTTCTGTCCACTTTGGGCATTAGCGCCCAGAAAGCGAAGCTATTTGCCGGGCCGGTGGTCGGCTCTGTGACCAAAAACTCAGCCAAAGTCTGGATAGGCTATCGTGGCAAAGGCAAGAATGCTGTCATCCTCGGTGATACCTCCACCAAAAAGATATATTATCCGACCGACTATAGCTATCTGGCTTCTGATGGTAAAGTCGCGCTGACTTTTGAGTTCACCGGCCTGCAGCCCGGACATGTATACAATATCCTGGTGTCTATCGAGGGCTGGAAATCTCAGGAGCGTGCCAGTTTCAGGACTTTGGCAGATATCCCGGTTAAGGACTTTTCATTTGCTTTGGGCTCCTGTGCGCTGATGAATACCGACTGGACGAGGCCTGCACTGCCGGGAGGAAAAACAAGGATATTCAACTCCATTCGCAAGAAGCACAACGAGTTTATGCTATGGCTGGGAGACAATATCTACTACATGCATGCGAGGGAATACAATACTGTGGAAGGAATGTTCGAGCGCAATATGCGGGTAAGGACTGCCTTCAAAAGGTTCCGGGTCTTTCTGATCTCTATGCCTCACTATGCCATTTGGGACGACCACGATTTCGGCCCTAATGATTCTAATGATCAATGGCACATGAAGGACTCATCGATGATGGTCTTTAAGAGCTTTTGGCCAAATACATATCCCGAACAGAAGGAGTTTTATGGCAACTATTTTTCATTCCGCTACTATGATGCGGAGTTCTTTATGATGGATGACCGCTACTACCGAGACCCTCCGGGCGACTCTGCGGCGCACTTTTTAGGAGAGACCCAGATGGTCTGGCTCAAAAATAAGCTGCTGATGTCGGATGCCACCTTTAAATTTATCGCTATAGGTACTCAGGTGCTCAATGAGAATAAATTTGGCGAGACCTATCATCAGTATCCTAAAGAGCAGCAGGAATTGTTCGATTTTATCGCCAAGAACAATATCAAAGGGGTTATATTCCTGTCCGGAGATAAGCACTACAGCGAGATATGCCGCAAGGAGGTAATGGGCTATCCGATCATTGACTTCACCACCTCGCCACTGACCTCGCCGCCACTGCCACGCAGGTTGTTTGGTGCGCTGCAAAATCCAACTCGTATAGCGGGTACAGACTATGGTAGGCATAGCTATGGACGGATCTCACTGAGCGGCCCGGTAGGGGATAGGAAGTGCGCCATAGAGATATATAGCATACGCGGCAAAAAGAAGCGGGAACTGACCATTGATCTAAAGGAGCTACAAAGAAAATGATAGACTATTACATAACACTCAAAGGGAGCCAAACCCTTTGAGTGTTGCAAATGCCGACTGCCCTATTATGATTTTATATATCCTTCTTGTCCCGTTTTTGTATCTGCTGGCTTTGCTGCCGACACGAGTCCTTTATTTTATATCAGATGGGATAGCATGGTTGCTCGAATATGTGGTACAATATAGGAGAGCAGTAGTCTATACCAATATCCGTAATTCTTTTCCCGAGAAAAATGATGCTGATATCAAGGCTATTGCACATCAGTTTTACAGGCATTTCGCTGATGTGCTGGTGGAAAATGTCAAGGCAACATCTATCAGCCGCGAGGAGCTAATGGAGCGCATCAACGTGCAGGGAGTCCGAGAGATATTTCAGCCCTATTGGGACAGGAAACAGAATGTGGTCATCGTACTGGGGCACTGCGGCGCATGGCAGTGGGCCGGCCTGGTAGCTCCATCGCTTATTCCGCAGCGGCTCTTTGCGTTTTACAATCCATTGACCAACAAGTATTTCGATAGTTTCATAAAGCGTACGCGAAGCCGCTACGGCATGCATCTCGTCTCTATGCGGGACTATCTGAGGCATGTCAGGGCACGGTTTGACGATGTATCATCCCTGCATTTCTTCCTTTTTGATCAGGGTCCAAGCAATGTCAAGCGTGCCTACTGGACCACTTTTCTCAATCAGGAAACGGGTTTTTACTATGGTCCGGCACATTTCGCACAGGAACACAACTGTGCAGTACTCTATGTAGCCGTGAAATACCAGTCCAGGGGTAAATACCTCGCTACTATTACAACTATCGCAGATGATGCCAACTCAATCACAGCCGGCGAGATCATTGAGCGGTCTGTAAGGCTGCTGGAGGAGCAGATACGGGAGCAGCCTGCAGATTGGCTTTGGTCCCACAGGCGCTGGAAACGGAAACGGCACCTCACCCCAACCCTCTCCGATGGAGAGGGAGGAATACAGAAGTAACAGTTTGGGATTTTCAAACTTAATCCCTATATTTGCAGTCCTTAAAAAAATAATCAGATGAAAGAAGGCATTCACCCTACAGAATACAGAACAGTTGTGTTCAAAGATATATCATGCGACAAGTCATTTTTGACCCGTTCAGCTGCCCGCTCCAAAGAAATGGTAAAATGGGAGGACGGTAACGAATACCCACTTGTGAAAGTGGAGATCTCTAACGAGTCTCATCCATTCTTTACCGGCAAGACCAAATTTGTGGATTCGGCAGGACGTATCGACAAGTTCAAGAAGAAATACGCTAAGTAATTTAACTATAACTTAATATTAGAAAGGCTCCGATTTTTGGGGCCTTTTTTGTTATATGATCATGAAAGTTCTTAACATTGCTGATTGCTGTAATATTTAAGATTGGCTTCGGTTTTTATTGTTTTTTCCTTCTTACGCTAGTAACAGTAATAGTTTCATTGTATTGGCTGTTTGATTAAGAAATCAACAAAAGCAGCAAATAACAATAAGATAACTGCTGCTTAACTTTTGCTTAATACACGCTTTACATGTTTGTGGTCAGATAATGGGCTGGATAACAGCTCTTCTTTAACCCTAAACATAACATTGTGAAAAAAATCTTACCCCTATTTCTCTTCATCAGTTTTTATACAGTACACGCACAGATTTATACTTATTCTGATTCTGTCGTTCAGGCGAGGCTCAATAGAATAGACAACATTCTGAATATCCTCCATGAATTCAGAATTCAAATATATGCGCAGCCTGAGTGGATGAGAGCAGACACAGCAGGGATCAATAGTTTTGCCGCCGGAAATTTCCCTACACATGCAAACAATCGTTTCGTGGTACGTCGTGGCCGTTTCAAACTGTCATGGCAGCATGAGACAGTCAATAAGAATGGCGATAGCATCAAAGTGGGAGAATTTGCCTTTCAGTTTGATGCGACCGAAAAAGGATTTAATCTCGTAAAGGACTTTTACGGGCGTATCATTGACCCATGGACAGGCTGGTTTAGTGTTCAGGGAGGTATATTTCTACGTCCTTTCGGATATGAGTGTCCTGCTCCACCGGCTACACATGAATCACCGGAGTTCTCTCGTGTCACACAGACCATCACTCCTAATGAGGATGAATTGGGTGAAGCCGTCATCATAGAGTCGCCCCGCAATTTTAAACCTCTGTATGTACGTTTTGATGCGACTATGGTCAATGGCGAAGGCATAGGCCTGACTCAGTCCGGTGCTACGGGGCCTCAAACAGGCACCTATCAGAGCGCCAAGGACTTTATCGGACGACTGATCTTAGGCAAAACAATCAATGTAGATAGAGCCAAATTTGGGATCAATGCAAGTGGTTCATACTACTATGGCAAAGTGATGCAGACCACGAACAATGTATATGAAGTTAGGAATGTAGCAGGTACGACCGAGTTTGTAAATGTGACCAAAGGTACAAGCGATACAGCACAGAAGTTTCTGGCTTACTACAAGAGGCAATATTTTGATGCGTACCTTCAGTTTAATTTTGACTATAAGGTCAATGAGAAATTTTCTGTCACTACTATGATCCGTGACGAATATGTGACAGGACAGCAGCCGGGTACTTCTGGTTCCTCACAGGTGCCACTAGGTGCAGGCAATGCAGCCCCGGCATCTGACTTGTATATCCGCCAATTTATGGGGGACATGTTTTATGTGACACAGAGTTTCCACAATAAAGTTGGAAAGACAACGATCCATAACGACCTTACCTTTAAACTGGATATTTATGATCCTAATACGCAGGTATCAGGCAAAAGTATTCTTGCGACAAGTAGCTTCAACTCTACAGATGTGAAATTTACCACATTGAGCTTTGGTTATACTTTCTGTCCTACTCCATATTTCAAGCTGATGCTGTGGTATGATCATGTGATGAACGAAAGCACCGGCCTGACAGGCACTATTTATACATCAAATTACACCAAAAATGATGTATTCACTATCCGTACACAGTTTATGATAGATACATGGTGGTTTGACAGAAAGAAAACCATTAATGATAATGTGATATCCAGAACATATTAAAATAAAGAAAGGGTTTCCTGAAAAATTAATGAACAAATGCTTTTGTTTAACATTTGCTTAATATTGCATTTTTAGATTTGACGCTATTAAATTCACGACATGAAAATTGACAACTTTATTTCCTTCTTTGTTCCCAGAGACAAAAAATTCTTTACACTCTTTGCCCGCTCATCTGAGAACCTGGTCGCGATAGCCAAGAAGTTCAACGAATTGCTCAATACACTCGCTCCCGACAAGCGTATTGTATTGATAAAAGAGATAGCTGACCTGGAGCATGTAGGGGATAATGTCACGCACGAAATTTTCACTGAATTAAGCACCAATTTCATCACTCCCTTTGATCGTGAGGATATCCATTATCTGGCGTCTTCGCTGGATGATATTGTGGACTATATACATGGCTCTGCCAAAAGAATGCAGCTATATAAAATCGAAGAGTATACCCTCGAGATGATACAACTGGCTGAGGTGATAGAGAAGTCTGCTATCGAGGTAAATGCCGCAGTATCAGGGCTCAAAGGGATGAAGGATATAGTACGTGTCAAAGAAGCAGTAGTACGCATCAACAGTCTGGAAAATCAGGCAGATGATATTTTTGACGGGGCCATCGCATCACTTTTTATTTATGAGACAGATGCCATCAAGATCATGAAAGTAAAAGAGATACTGGCCAATATGGAAACAGCCACCGACAAATGCGAAGATGTCGCCAATGTAATAGAGACCATCATCGTTAAGAACTCGTAATTTATTTGATCGGGCAAAAAAAAGAGTAAATGGAATTATTAATTACAATAGTCATACTGGCTGTCATCTTTGACTTCATCAATGGGTTTCATGATTCGGCCAATTCCATAGCTACCATAGTGTCTACACGCGTATTGACACCGCTTCAGGCAGTGGTTTGGGCCGCTTTTTTCAATTTTGTTGCATTCTTTATATTCAAAGATCATAAGGTGGCAGCCGCTATCGGCAAAGGAGTAGTAGATGCCAAGGTGCTCAACCTGCTGGTGATCATCGGCGGGCTCTCAGGAGCTATCGTATGGAACCTGATCACCTGGTGGTGGGGTATACCATCGAGTTCATCTCATGCGCTCGTAGGCGGATTGGTCGGTGCTGCACTCATCAAAGCAGGCACCAGTTCTATCATCGTGGCGGGTGTCACCAAGATACTGATCTTTATCATCGTGGCTCCGGTTTTGGGTATATTCGTAGCTTTCACCATTGCGGTACTGGTACTGCATATATGCAAGAACCTGCCGACAGCCAAAGTCGATAAATATTTCAGGCGATTGCAGTTGGTATCATCTGCACTCTTCTCTATAGGGCATGGTGGCAATGATGCTCAGAAGTCAATGGGTGTGATCTGGATCGCGCTGATCATTTTCTATACACAGACATCTATCAAAGGACTGTCTGAAAACTCCTCAGGCCTCAGCTCTCAGCAGAGTATGGTCTTTAATGAAATAAAGAAGGTCAAGCAGGACGCACATTACAAAGAATACAAGGAAAATATACAACTGGCACTAGCCAAAATAGATGATAAGGTACTCAATGGGAAAATAGACCATCTGGATACATCGAGCCTCGCCAAAGTGACACTGATGGATGTGACGGATAAGAAACATTATTCCGCACTCGATCTGGTGAAATATGCTGCGCATGGTCATAGCAAAACAGATACCCTTGCTGCAGCGTCTGCTCAGTCCTGCTATCGTGATTTTGTCAATGCAAAATGTATCGAGAATGTCGGCATGCCTACCTGGGCAGCTTTGGCTTGTTACTTTGCGATGGGCATGGGGACTATGTTTGGCGGATGGCGTATAGTCAAGACCATGGGCCAGAAAGTAGCCCAACTCAAACCTTTTGAGGGTTTCTGCGCAGAGACCGGCGGTGCTGTGACGCTCTTTGCTACCGAGGCGCTGGGTATACCGACCAGTACTACGCATACTATCACGGGCTGTATCATGGGAGCCGGTATGACTAAGCGACTCAGTGCTGTGCGCTGGGGTATAGCCGGCAATATTATCCTGGCATGGATCATCACCATACCGGCAGCGGCACTGATGGGTGGGTTTACATACTATGTACTTCAGCTGTTTATCAAATCCTGATTTTTTCTGAGTAATTTTAAAATCTTATGATTAGCCATTCGTTTGCATGGTTAAACATGTATTATCTTAACTTTGCCATAGAAATCATCCATGAAATTACTCCTGCAATACCTCAAAAAATATAAAGTCCTGGTCATCGCCTCATTCGGACTGGCGATCATTAACCAGTGTTTTTCTCTGCTTGACCCTGTCATCTATGGCAAACTGATCAACCTTGTCATTCATTTTGATAAGTCATCCACTAGTGAGATGTTTCTCAGGGCCTCGGGGCTACTCATATTGGCCAACATTACCGTAGCTATGGTCAGTCGTATAGCAAAAGCATTTCAGGATTATACCACGAGCCTGGTGATACAGCGCTTTGGAGCAGATGTATATACTGATGGACTAAAGCATTCACTGCAGTTGCCGTATCAGGATTTTGAAGATAAACAAAGTGGCTCTACGCTCAGTATCCTCCAGCGTGTACGCACAGATTCAGAGAAATTCATCACTAACTTTATTAATGTCTTTTTTGTTGGAATAGTGGGAATCATCTTTGTGCTGATTGTATCGGTGCAGATATATGGCTATATGTTTTTCATTTACTTCGGTGCCAGCAGTCTGCTCTACCTGGTCATCAGCTATCTGTCAAAGAAAATCAAACTCGTCCAGACCCGTATCACCCGTGAGACCAATGTGCTGGCGGGCGCTACGACGGAGAGCCTGAGAAATGTGGAGCTGATCAAGAGCCTCGGCCTTACCAATCAAGAGGTTAAACGCCTTAATCTTGCTACACGAAAGATACTCAAACTGGAACTGGAGAAAGTACGCTCACTTCGCAGCATAAATTTTGTGCAAGGCACACTAGTTAATTTCCTTCGTCAGAGCATTTTGTTTGTATTGCTGTATCTGGCATTTCGAGACAAGATGAATGTGGGACAGGTAGCTACACTTCAGATGTTCTCATTCTTTATCTTCAATCCGCTACAGGAAATGGGAAATGTGCTCTTGAGCTATCGCGAAGCCGAGGCTTCGCTCAATAATTTTGAAGGGATATTAGCATCGCCGCTAGAGGTCAAACCATCTGATCCTGAGAGAATAAATTCTATAGAAAAACTGACCTTCGATGATGTGGTATTTCAGCACAAGACAGCTAAGAAACCTGCCGTCAGAAATATCAGCTTTGAAGTAAAGAAAGGCGAGACCATAGCCTTCGTGGGGCCGAGTGGTTCAGGCAAAACTACGCTCGTCAAGCTCCTCGTCGGTCTTTATAATCCGCAAAGTGGCCATATCAGATACAATGGTCATGATTCATCTCGGATAGATATTGATGAGCTGAGAAACCAGATCGGTTTTGTGACTCAGGATACTCAGTTATTCGCGGGCACGATCAGGGAGAACTTACTATTCGTCAATCCACGTGCCAGCGATGAGTTGTTGCTGGATGTATTGAACAAAGCTGCTTGCACCAATCTACTGTCCCGGGCTGACAGTGGCCTTGATTCTATCATCGGTGAGGGCGGTATGCGTGTATCCGGTGGTGAGAAGCAGCGCCTGTCCATAGCTCGTGCCCTTCTCCGTGACCCGAGGCTCTTAGTATTTGATGAGGCGACATCGTCGTTGGACTCTATCACGGAGGATGAAATCAGCAAGACAATAAGAAAGATCTCTATGGCCAAGGACCATATCACGGTCATGATCGCTCACCGTCTTTCTACCATCATGCATGCTGACCGGATCTATGTGCTCGAGCGTGGGCGTATCATCGAAACAGGCAGACATGATACTCTACTGGCGGAAAAGGGCCTATACTATGCCATGTGGCGTCAGCAGATCGGAGAAAAAACAGAAGAAGAAGTCCTTGCTCTTAACTGATAATTTTATTAGCTCTTTTCGAACTCTATAAAGCTATTTGTATTAAAGTCTCCCTTTGGAGAGATTTAGAGGGGTGTTACTTTACTACAGAGATCAGTGTATTTATTTTGCCGATGGCAGAAGATACCGAGACGATATAGTTGCCTGATTGCACTGATGCAATATTCATCGGAAAATTGTTTTCTCCGGTAGATGTATTCGTATTTTGTGAAATCAGCACTCTGCCTGACATGTCTAGTAGTTGTATGACAGTATTACTTTCTTCTGAGCTGTTCACTCTTACATTGATCTGGTCTGAGGCAGGCACCGGATAGATGCTAATATCCATGTTAGAAGCATTGATCTGAGAGATGCCTGATTGAGCGCATATCCCCACGGTAAAGTCAATCACACCTGTTGTAGCACCATCGAACCCTGTAATCGTTATTTTGTATGAACCGTCAGGTCCTGACAGGAAATATGCAAGGCCCGGTATGACTGTATCTCCGGGCGTACCCATCCAGCTTTTACCGATCAGATTGATCTCATTGGCATAGTTACTTCCGCCGTAGCATGATTGCTGTGCATCAGATCCCGATGCTGCGTAGACACTGTTAGCGTCTTTGGTCAGTATGCCTACATCCTGAGTGAGATTAGTAGAGTCATAGACGGTATTATTATACCTCAATGCTACGAAGTCCCAATCAGCCAGGGCAGGCTCTTTGTCCATCACTGTATTGGTATTCAAATTGAGATAGAGAAAGTTCTTGCTATTGTTTTTTACGATCTGGGTGGTTGAGGCATTAGAACCATCCAGGTTTGCATATTGCACATTGAAGGCAGTATCATACACCAGGCTTAGTATTACAAATTTCTTGAAGCTTCCATCGGGTAGTTGGATCAGATAAATAGAAGAATCACCATAAACATTATGATCTCCCTGATTATATTCCCCCCAGCCGTAGTTGAATTGATCGTTTACATTTCTATTGATGTTAAATGCGCCGATGGTCCATGTGGTATCTGGGTTATGCATTTGCTGCCAGCTTTCCCAGCCGGTAGTGTCAAAAGAGGCATATTGGGCGAGGTTTTGATTGGGGCAGCGAAATAATTTCAGGCCATAAGCTTCGTTGATCAGGATAGCGGCTGCCTGACTGGTCGACGCATAGGTGAATCCGGCGATATATCTGGCGGCAAAAGCTATATGCCAGTCATTATTAGTGGCGGAGGTTTGACTGCCATTGGCAAGGTTGTAAAACACCATGTTGGTAGCACCTGCACCAAGAGAAACAGAGTCTGTCTGAGCAAAAGTATATAGGGAGATCGTACATAAGAGAGCCGTAAAAAGTCTTTTCATTTTATTGTTTATTTATGGAGCGCAAAGTTGTACTAGTTAGACCGGATTTTGTCATTAGATTTGTCATTAAATTGTCATTTTTGGAAACATTCACACATCTGCCCGCGGGCTCAAGGGTCTGGATATATCAGGCCGACAGGGTTTTTTCTGCTGCTGAGGCAGGGGAAATAAGTATAGCCATTACTCAGTTCGTCTCCCAATGGCTGGCACATAAGGCCAAGGTTATAGGTGATGGGGCATTATTATATGATCGTTTTGTGATATTGGTGGCCGATGAAGAAAAACTCCAGGTGAGTGGCTGCTCCATAGACAGCACGGTCAGGTTTATCAAGGAACTGGGAGCAAAGTATAAGGTCAACTTCTTCGATCGCTTCTATACCTGCTATTGGAATAATGGTCAGGTGGAAGGATTGGATTTTGAGTCTTTCAAATCAAAAATTTCTCAAGGTATCCTTTCTGAAGACACCATCGTCTTTAATAATCTGGTCACTACTATTGCCGGATTGCAAACAGACTGGCAGATACCGCTGTCGAAGAGCTGGCAAAGTAAGTTTGCAAATCAGCAGGAGCCTACTTTTAAGTTATAATTACTCACTTCTTATCCCAGACATATGCCGACCGCTGGGCGGTCGGGTAGATGATCATATTGGTGATATTGACGTGAGCGGGAGCGCTGCATACATAGAGCACTGCATCTGCTATATCAGTTGGTTTAAGCGGCTGATAACCTTCATATACTTTTGATGCCTTATTTTTATCTCCGTGATACCGGACCTCTGAGAACTCAGTCTCACAGGCACCCGGGTCTATAGAGCAGCACCTGATATTGGTGCCCACCAGATCGAGATTGATAGCCTCGTTGAGCGCTTTTACTGCATATTTTGATGCATTGTATACGTTACCTTCTGGATATACCATATGTCCGGCAGTACTGCCTATATTGATCACATGGCCTTCGTTTTGCTCCACCATCATAGGAAGTATAGCGCGTGTCACATAGAGCAGTCCTTTGATATTAGTGTCTATCATTTTCTCCCAGTCGCTTATCAGGCCTTCGTATATTTTGTCTTTACCCGATGCGAGGCCTGCATTATTGATGAGGATATCGGGTGTGATCTCCGCAGACTGGAGATCGTTTGCCATCTTGACAGCTTCATTAAAGTCCCTGATGTCGAAAGTGTAGGTCTTGACCTTGATGTTGTATTTCTCGATCAGGATATTCTGCGCGGATTCGAGGCGGTCGCTTCGGCGGCCTGTGAGGATGAGGTTAGCTCCGTTTTTTGCGAATATCTCAGCACAAGCCCTTCCTATGCCGGAAGTAGCCCCTGTGATCAATACCCATTTACCATGCACCTGGCTCATTGCTTTTATTTGATGCTAAAATAGCAAATAGCGGAAAGTAAGTATATTATTTTGCAAAAATTATGCTGTACTGGTTATTAGCTTTTTGTTAGAGCTATTTGCAATATTCTTCCATTTCGTCCTCGATCCCCTTTCTCAATTCCATGAGGCGGATGGCATATTGCTGCATTTCTTTTTCCTCATCGGTCTCCGGCGCGAATACGGGCACGGCAGTTGGTTTACCATCTTTATCTATCGATACGAATATGATAATACAATGCGTATTTCTGACCCAGTCATTAGCCTGCGGGCTCTTGCTGAATACATCTACAGAGATATGCATAGATGAATTGCCCGTATGAATGAGTGTGGCGCGAAGCTCTACCAGGTCGCCGATGAGCATAGGTTTGAAAAAGCGAATTCCCCCGACATACACTGTCACAGCATAGCCTCCGCACCAGTTAGCAGCACAGGCATATCCAGCCTGATCTATCCATTTCATCACAGATCCGCCGTGTACCTTGCCGCCGAAGTTGACATTCACAGGCTCCGCCAGAAATCTGAGTGTGATCGATTTTTCTTTCATGCAGTTAGGATTTGTATTTGCATTGTCTAAAGTCTCAAGTCTAATATCTATCGTCTACTTTATACCCAGCATCTCTACATCAAATATAAGGTCAGACATAGGTGGGATGCCGGCAGGATGTCCTTGCTCACCATAAGCCAGAAAATATGGAATAATGAGTTTGCCTTTCGTGCCCACTTGCAGTAGCCCGAAGCCTTCATCCCAGCCTGCAATGACGCGGCCTTGACCGACGGGAAATTCAAAGGGTTTGCCGCGGTCTTTGGAGGAATCAAATTTAGCCCCATCCCAGAATGTGCCTGTATAATGTGCTACTACTGTCTGTCCGGTGCGGGCCAATGCCCCGGAGCCTTCTGTATCTATTACATAATATAAACCCGATGGAGTCGCTAGCGCTGTTGGGAATCTGGCTTTCACTTTGGCTTCCCAACCGGCTTTTGCTGATTCTACGGCTGCTGCTGCCTTTTTCTTTATGAGTTCGGCCCCATTCTGGAAAGAATGAACAGCGTCAAAAGCTTCCGCATCTGCGCCGACACGTACGATCTCTATTTTGGTGGTGGTATCCCCCTGTTTGATATTGTTTACGACATCCTGTCCCTCTACTACATGTCCGAATATCGTATGTTTATTGTCCAGCCATGGGGTAGGTATATGGGTAATGAAGAACTGCGAGCCATTGGTGCCGGGACCGGAGTTTGCCATGGAGAGCATGCCCGGTTTGTCGTGCCTGAGTGTGAGGTCAAACTCATCCTGAAATTTATACCCGGGACCACCCATACCATTGCCCTGAGGGTCACCACCCTGTATCATAAACTTGTCGATCACGCGGTGGAATGTAAGGCCATCATAGAGTGGCTTGCCTTTTTTGGCTTGTGCGAGTGGATGCACACCTTCAGCCAGTGATATGAAATTGCCGACGGTCATCGGTGTTTTCTGATATTCCAGCTGGCACACTATTTTCCCTTTAGGAGTAGTGATGACTGTGTATATACCGGGCTGAGAGGCCCAGTTTCCTGATTGATTAGTTTCTGACATTTTAGTAGTTTATAAAACAATAATAACCAAAGCTTATCAAGTATGGCGACAGATGGAGAAATTAATTTTTTTTAATTTGTTTATTTCTTTATAATTGTATCACATTTAAAAAATTTTACAATTAAAATACAGATTATGAAGAATCTATTTTGGAGCAAATCAATCGTTTTGATGTTTGTCGTTTTGTCGTTTCAGGCGTTTTCTCAGGATGATATCATTATGAGAAATGATGATGTGGTAAAAGCGAAGGTGGAGGAAGTGGGTGAAAGACAAATAAAATATCGTAAGGCCGATAATATGGACGGGCCGATGTACGATATGCCTAAATCTGATGTTTATATGATAGTCTATGCCAATGGGCAGCGTGACGTCATAAATCCAAAGGATGGGGAGAGTCCGGCGCCGCAGGCAGCCCAATCAGGCGATGCGATCAGGACAGCTCCACCGGAGATGCCGGTATACGAACAGCCTGCATGTCCTACAGAAGGATACCTATGGACCCCGGGATACTGGGCTTACAATTTTATAGGCGGGTATTATTGGGTACCAGGAGTATGGGTCAGTCCACCGCACATAGGTTATCTATGGACACCCGGATACTGGGGTTATGTAGGTGGTATATATGGATGGAATGGAGGCTATTGGGGAGAGCATATCGGCTATTACGGAGGAGTATGCTATGGATATGGATACGGAGGTCATGGCTATGAAGGTGGCAGATGGGAAGGAGGGGCATTTCGTTACAATACCGCTGTGAGCAGGGTAGATGTGACAGTCGTGCATACTACTTATGTAGACAATACAGTAGTAAGAAATAATGGCGCGGCCAGTCGTGCCAGTTTCAATGGAGCGGGTGGTGTCAGGGCTGAACCTACAGCCTCAGAGAGAGTAGCTATGAATGAGCCTCATGCTAAACCTACTCAGGAGCAGCAATCACATATATTGGCCGCAAAAAATGATAAGAGCCAATATAGTTCGGAAAATCATGGCAAGCCGACTACTCCTGCTATGAATAAACCTAATGGGCAGCATTACAATTCAAGTGGTCAACCTACTCAGCATACTCCTACACCTGTAAATAACCAACAGCATAATAATACGCAGACAAATAACGGTCAGCATACTAATACACAAGAGCATTCGAATACGCAGACAAATAATGGTCAGCATACTAATACACAGGAGCATTCAAATACGCCGTCTAATAATGGCCAGCATACGAATACACCAACTAATAATGGTCAGCATCCTGCGCCTGCTGCAAAGCCTGCACCTGCCGCAAAATCTGCGCCAAAACCCGCACCGAAACCTGCACCAAAACCCAATGTTCAGCACAAATAAAAATTTGATCTATGAAAAAAATACTCTTTCTATGTATATTATTGTTGGGCTATATAGGCATCCATGCCCAGGATATCTCAAAAACTACCATCGTCATTATACCCGGTTCTATTAATAATGATGATGAGAACGTAGTAAAATATGCACCAAAATTGGTTTCTGTCCTGTCCTCGGTATTTCAGGAGTCAAAACGGTTTTCGCTGCTTTCTACAGACAACTGGGGTATGCCACAGGATGCTACTGAGGCACAATACACCAGTCAGGCGAAAGACCTGGGAGTGAACTTTATAGTGACAGGAAGTGTCGAAAAAATACCTGTCATGAATCATCCAAACTTCAATCAGTATGGGGTTGTGGTAGGAAATGCATATAGCGCGAAGGTGTTTTTTTCCATTAAGCTCATCAATGTCGAGACAGGTACGTCCAGTACAAAGAGTTTTGAGGATGGATCAGGATTCCTCAATATGATGAACGCAGAATCAGCTGTCAATAATGCTATAAAAAGGGCTGAGACAGACGTGAAAAAATGGGCTAATGAAGCATTTCCTGTCAATGTGGGGTTGGTAAAGATCATAAAGAAAGATGACAAGGGTGGAGCCCTGAGTGTTTTGATATCTGCGGGTTCATCGAGTGGAGTATCTGAAGGCAAAGGCCGTAAGATCAAACCAACCCGGTTTAAAATAGTCGAGTATGTATCTGAGACAGTCGATGGTAAGGTAATGAAAAGAACCGTTCAAATAGGTTCCGCAGAAATAGACAAGGTAGATGATGACAATTTCTCTGAATGTATCGTCACCGATGGTAAAACAGAGGTAGCAAGTAAAGTCGATGCTGGCACCAAACTATTTCTTATAACTATCAATTAGACAACTTAAACTATTTTTAGAAACAAAAAAGGACGACTCAACGGTCGTCCTTTTTTGTTTCTTTATATGGTCACAAGCTGCAAGCATAAAGATTTGTATTCATTTGCGACTCACTGCTAGTTTTATTTCACTCCCAGCATTTCTATTTCAAATACCAGATCAGCATTAGGAGGGATGACGCCACCTGCACCTCTGGAGCCGTAAGCGAGGTTTGCAGGTATGATCAGTTTGCCCTTGCTTCCTACCTTGAACAGGCCAAAACCTTCATCCCATCCTGCTATCACTCTATGCTGGCCTAGGGGGAATTCGAATGGAGTACCGCGATCAACCGATGAGTCGAATTTTTTGCCGTCATCAAACAGTGTCCCAGTATAGTGAGCTACAACTGTTTGTCCCGGTTGTGCTATCGCACCTGTACCTTCCACATCTATCACATAGTATAGGCCCGAAGCTGTCCTCTTGGCTGTAGGATACTTGGCCTTGACTTTGGCATCCCATGCTGCGAGTGCTTTTTTATTAGCTTCCTCTTCTTTCTTTTTCAGTATCTCTTCGCCGTTTACGAATGCTTTGACCGCGTCAAATTCTTTTGCTGATTTGCCCACGCGAACGATGCGTACAGTGTACATGGTATCATTCTGAGCTATGGCATTGACCACAGACTGACCTTCGACCACATGGCCGAAGATCGTATGTTTGTCGTTGAGCCATGGAGTCGCTACGTGTGTGATAAAGAACTGTGAGCCATTGGTGCCGGGTCCTGCATTAGCCATAGAGAGAGTGCCCGGACCGGTATGCCTCAGCGATGGGTCAAACTCGTCGGGAAATTTATAGCCCGGATCACCCATGCCGCTGCCCATCGGGTCGCCGCCTTGTATCATAAAATTTGGTATGACCCTGTGAAACTTCAGTCCATCATAGAAAGGTTGACCTTGCCTTACCTTGGTCTTTGGGTTTTTGCCTTCGCAGAGAGTGACGAAATTGCCGACGGTCATCGGTATTTTTTTGTATTCCAGTTCGCATACTATTTTGCCTTTGCTGGTAGTAAAGACAGCATATATGCCGTCAGTTTTTGCCCAGTTGAGGTTTTCTGTGCTGGCAGGAGTAGTAGCAGATTGAGCTGCCGGGGCCTGTCCAAAACTCAGCGAATATGTGAGCAGAGCCAAAACAGAGAGAGAAAGAACTTTGATTGATCTTATCATGGTTTGTTTTATTTATTAATGAATGTTTTTTATGTGTTTTTGTAGAGACGCAATATTTTGCGTCTCTACACCATTATTTTACGCCAAGCATTTCTACATCAAATATCAGGTCAGCCTTCGGAGGTATAGCGCCACCTGCACCTCTGTCGCCATATGCCAGATATGATGGTATAATGAGCTTACCTTTGGTCCCCACTCTGAACAAACCAAAACCTTCGTCCCATCCGGCTATGACCTGATGCTTGCCGAGCGGAAATGAGAAAGGCTGTCCGCGGTCAAGTGATGAGTCAAACTTCGTGCCATCCCAGAGTGTACCTGTATAATGAGCTGTCACAGTTTGACCGACCTTAGCTATAGGGCCTGTTCCTTGTTTGTCGATCAGATAATATAGTCCTGATGGGGTCTTTTTTGCGTTTGGAAATTTAGCTTTCACTTTAGTGTCCCAAACTGCTTTGTCAGTAGCCTGTGCATCAGCCAGTTTTTTCTTGCTGGCATCATTTCCGGTAGTGAAAGCCTTTACAGCATCGAATGCTTTAGCGTCTGCTCCGTTGCGTACGATCCTCACAGAGTCTATTTTATCACCTTTCGCTATGGTGTTTGCTATGCTCTGTCCTTCTACTACATAGCCGAATACGCTATATCCGCCATCGAGCATAGGTGTCGGAGCCAGCGTGATATATACCTGACATCCGTTAGTATTAGGACCTGCATTGGCCATAGCGAGTGTGCCTGCCTGAGAGTGCTTGAGTGATGGATCTATTTCGTTGGCGAACTGATAGCCGGGATTACCTGAGCCATTGCCATTTGGGTCACCTCCTTGTATCACGAAGCCCGGCTCTACCCTGTGGAAGGTCAATCCATCATAAAATGGTTTGCCTTTATTGACCAGTGCCAATGGATGTGTGCCTTCGGCCAATGCCACAAAATTTCCTACGGTCATTGGGGCCTTGGCGTATTCCAGTTTGCAGACGATCTTGCCTTTCGGTGTGTAGTAGACCGCATAGAGGCCATCCTCCTGAGGCCAGTTATTGTCGTCCTGTGCTACCGGTACAGCTGCCTGATGCGAAGTATCAGCTGTTGATGCAGTAGCATCACCATTGCTTTTGTTATTGCATGAGGAGAATAATCCTGTAAACACGATCAGGAATAAGGGTAATGATCTTTTAAACAGCTTCATGATTGATTGAGTTTGTGAATTATATTTTAAAAAAGTTCTTTGACCAGTTCTATGAATTTCTTTTCGGTTTCTTCCATGCCGATCATGCTTTTGCCGCCTGCTGCGTTTTTATGCCCGCCACCTTCGAAATATTTTCTTGCGAAAGTATTGACATCGATATCTCCTTTGGACCGAAAAGATATTTTCACCTTTTCTCTTTCTTCAGAAAATAAAACGGCCACCTGTACACCTTGTATCTTGAAGGGATAGTTTACCAGTCCCTCATTATCTCCGAGCTGCAAATTAAACTTTCTGGCGTCAGACTTATCAATAGATATATAGGCTACTTTGCCCTCGTTTACAACTTTTAACTTTTCGAGCAGGGCATATCCGAAATAATGGAGCCTGCGCTCGTCAAATATATTATTGACCTTATCACTCACATAGTCGGGCGAAGCGCCTCTGACTATAAGCCCGGCGGCCACTTTGTGCACATTAGGAGTGGTATTGGGATGCTGAAAAAAGCCTGTATCTGATACCAGTCCTGCGTAGAGGTCTTCGGCTATGATCGGGTCGATGAGATCTGCGTCGCCCAGAGTATCAATGATGTCATAGATGAGTTCGCAGGTAGCTGCATAGCTGGTATCGCTGAATGATATAGGGAATGGCTCAGGCTGCAGGTGGTGGTCTATCAGTACCCTGACCGCAGATGAGGCTGCGACGCTGTCACCAGGTTTCTCCAGACGGGCTATGCTATTGAAATCCAGAAAGAAGATAACCTCCGCCTCAGCAATTTTGGTTTTAGCAATCCTTACGCCTTTCTCATCCTCATAGTCTACGATAGACTCAGAGCCTTTGATCCAGGAGAGATTGGCAGTATAGTGAGTGGGAGAGATGAAGGTAACTAAGTGGCCTTTTTTCTCCAGATAGTGCTTCCAGCCGAGGCTCGAACCTATAGCATCTGCGTCAGGCCTCGGGTGAGTGACGATAACACACTTTTTGGGTGTATGTAGGAGTTCTCTGAGGGCCTGAATAGCGTCTTGATTTATCATTTCGTCGCAAATGTGCCTAAATTAGTAGAGAATAACGAATAGTGAATAGAGAATAATAGAAAAGACACAGATATGAAATTTTCTATTTCTTCGGGAACTTCATCTTGTAGCTCACATCGACATCGCCCTTTGAGATCTTCTCCAGACGGCCTTTGAGCAGACTGCGTTTGAGGGGTTTGATATGGTCGATGAATAGTTTGCCCTCTATGTGGTCGTATTCGTGCTGTATCACACGGGCATTCATATCGTCGAATTCTTTCTCGTGCTTTTTGAAGTTGCGATCGTAATATTTGATCTTGATCTTGGCTTTGCGATGTACATCCTCGCGGATATTCGGGATGCTCAGACAGCCTTCTTCATACTTCCACTCATCACCGGTTTCCTTGATCATTTCGGCATTGATAAAGACCTCGCGAAAGCCTTTGTCTTTTTCCTCATCGTCATACATCTTTGTGCTATCGATGATGAATAGCCGTATAGACTTATTGATCTGTGGGGCAGCGAGACCGACCCCTTTGCTTTTCTCCATGGTTTCAAACATATCCTCTATGAGTTTGTCGAGGTGCGGGTAGTCTTTGTCTATCGCCACTGCTTTTTTTCTCAATACCGGATCACCATATGCTACTATCGGAAGGACCATTTCTTATTTATGATTTTTGATTGTTGATGTATGATTGATTTAATTGGGGATTTCGGATTTTTGATTTCGGTCATTTGGCTAAAGATTGAACTGCCGTAATCAAAACTCCGCAATCCCAAATCTTCTTACCTCGTTTCCATATAATTTTGCAAGATAATAGTTGCGCTTATTTTATCTAAATTTTCTTTTTTGCGGCGCTCTTTTTTGCTCACCCCGCTCAGTACCATTGTTTCCATTGCCATACGGGAGGTAAAGCTCTCATCGACCTTGACGACAGGAATGCCGGGATAGGTTTTCTCCAGCTGCGCGATAAACTTCTTGACATGTGGGAGCACTGCATTGTCTTTGAATCCATCATTATAGGGATAACCCACTACAAATGTCTCCACCTGTTCTTTGGCCAGATAGTTTTTTATAAAAGGGAAAATTTCTTTGGTCTCTATCGTGTCCACTGCATTGGCAATGATCTGGAGCGGGTCCGTAGCTGCTACGCCCACACGCTTTTGCCCATAGTCGAATGCCATTATTCTTGCCATTATTTGGTCTTTAGATAGAGTATAGTGTGCAGAGTCAGGACATTTTTATTCGGCTCTGTATTGGTGGTCACCGTCACTGTTTTGAGCTGCTCGCCGTTGCGGCCTTTGCTGTCAAAATTCAATACGATCTCTCCTGTCTCTCCGGGCTTTATGGCCTCTTTGGACCAGGTCGGCACGGTACATCCGCAGGATGCTTCAGCAGAACTGATAAAGAGGTTCGCATTGCCGGTGTTCTTATATTTATAGGTGGCAGTATAAACCGGGCCGGATTCTACCCTGCCGAAATCATGCGCAGTATGCTCAAAACTAATGGTGGTCAGGTCGGCCACCTGCGGCGTCTGAGTGCCGTGGAGAGGGTCATTTGGTGTTTTGTCAAAAGGGCTGGGCTCAGCAGCCGGTTTAGAAGCAGCAGTAGGTGCTGTCATTGCATCGAGCTTAGCCATGATGGCTTTGTCGTGTTTATTGTCGAGGTAGAAATTAGCTCCGAGAGCGACGAGGATAAGAATAAGCGATATAGTATGCAGGTACTTCATAGTTGGCGAAAATAAGAGAATTTAAGGATTAGCGCTTAACGAAAGCTAAGCCGTTAAGTAATTTTACATGAATCAGACAATGTAACTAGCACTCAGGAAGGCTCAGCGGCACTGTCTCAGCGAGGCCACCGTCTGCGGTTTCCTTGTACTTGGAGTTCATGTCGAGGGCAGTTTCCCACATGGTTTTGATCACTGCATCTAGTGATACTTTGGCTACATCGGGGTCGCTGCCAAGAGCGAGTTGTGCAGCTGTGATAGCCTTGATAGCGCCCATGGTATTGCGCTCTATGCATGGTATCTGTACCAGTCCGCCTATAGGATCGCAGGTCATGCCGAGGTGATGCTCCATAGCGATCTCTGCCGCCTGTAGCACCTGATTGGGATTGCCGCCGAGGCACTCTGTGAGCGCACCTGCTGCCATAGCTGAGGACACACCGATCTCTGCCTGACAGCCGCCCATCGCTGCAGATATGGTAGCGCCGCGTTTGAATAGCGCACCTATCTCAGACGCTGTAGCGATAAACCTGATCACATCCTTATCTTTGCCCTTGCAGAATATCTGGTGATACATCAGCACTGCCGGTACGACACCTGCTGCGCCATTGGTAGGAGCTGTGACCACCCTGCCGAAGGCCGCATTTTCCTCATTTACCGCCAGAGCGAAGCAGCTCACCCAATTTAGCACATCCTGAAACATATCAGAGGTTTTTCTGATAGCCTGAAGCCACTCTGCTTTGTTAGAATACGGATATCCTTTTAGCAGCTTTTTATTCATCATAGCAGCACGGCGGGATACATTCAGCCCTCCAGGCAATATGCCCGATGCATGACAGCCGCGCCAAATGGTGTCAAGCATAGTATCCCAAATGGTCTCTATGCCATTGATTGTTTCTTTAGGCTTACGCCAGGCGCTTTCATTTTCTAATACGAGTTCAGATATATTCAAACCTGCGCCCATACAATTTTGCAATAGCTCATCGCCGTCATTCACATCGTATTTGACGCTTATCCTTGGCTTTTTGCTATTGTCTTCGCTTTCTTTGACCACGAATCCCCCGCCTACACTGTAGTATGTTTCCTCGATCATCGTATCATTATTATATGTGGCTGTGATACTAAGTGCATTCGGATGAAACGCCTTACTCTCCCGTTTAAGAAATAGCAGGTCCAGATTGTAGTCAAAGTCTATTTCATACTTACCCTGTAGCTTGATCTTGCCGGATTGTTTGATACGGTCTATGGTAGGAGTGAGCTGGGTAGTATCGAATGTCACTGGATTCTCGCCACTGAGGCCCATCATCACAGCTATGTCTGTGCCGTGCCCGCGGCCGGTTTTAGCCAGAGAACCATACAGGCGTACCTGTACCTTCTTAATAAGGGTTATATCTTTGATCTCATTGAGAAAACGCTCTGCTGCCCGCCAGGGGCCTAGTGTGTGTGAACTAGAAGGGCCGACACCTATTTTGAAAATATCGAAAATACTTAATTGCTCTTTGTTCATATGCGACTGTAAAGATAGTGTATTGTTTATGGACGGCGCAGTGACCCCCAAACCACTATAGGGGGCTTTAACAGCCATTGGGCTATTTGTATTAAGCCCCCTTTAGGGCAGGGCTATTTCATTCTAATACAATTATCACAGAGGCCACAGAGAAAAGAGAGAAACAGCCTGGAGCACACAGAGGCAATAACGCTGTATTCAATTCTGTGTTCTCTCTGTATTCCTCTAATAATACTCTGTGGACTCTGTGATAAATGGCTGTTTGATTCATAAACATTTACCTATTAAGAGAATGAAACAGCTCTGCCCTTTAGTTGGTTTGGGGGTAGGCTTCTATCAGCATCTTCAGCACCACCTTATCCACTATTAGCTTGACATCGGTCTCATCGCTGAGCTTAGCCAGGTCGACCCATCTGAATGACTCGGCGTCTTTGCCGTCGATAGATATGTAGTCAAATTTCTTGGTGGAGGTCTTAATACTCCGCCAGTCCGGGCAGGTACAGAAGTAATAGACCGAAATGAACTGGCTATCAGTGTCCCACGCTGATGGGACAAAGAAATCAGTGGTATAAAAATGCTCTGTGACCTGCACCTGTACATTACATTCTTCCTGAAACTCCCTGGCTAGCCCATCTCTAAGTCCCTCGCCGAGCTCCAGGCCGCCGCCGGGGAATTTGGTGGTCTCAGTACCTTTGATCAGTTCATCCGATACGAGTACCTGGTCAATTTCGTTGATGAGGATGCCGTATACACGTACATTAAATCTCGTTAGCGCCATATTTGATGTATATTGAAGCAAAGTTAGCAAGCTTCGGGACTTGTTTAATTGGATTTATTTGGTTCATCGTAATAATGCATACCTATGAAAATGTAATAACCACGCGTGGTTTACATTTTCATAGGTTTACTATTCTGTTAATAGTCAGCCCTTTGTCAGGTTTGGAGTTTTCTCATCTCAATTTTCCCTGATAAATGATGCTATCAATGATAACATCTGATCCCAGACTCTAAAGGAAATTTGTCTAAACTTGATATACCAAGGCATTCCAATCATGAGCTTCAGAACAACCTTGGCACTAATCTTTGCCGGTAGGCACTTCCTTTAAACTCTCAGGTACGCATTATTGCGATGAACCATTTATTTTGCTATATTTGTCTTTGGTAGTTTATTAAAGCAAATTTAAATTCAATTATGCATATTTTTATTACTAATAATAAATTAGTATATGTGCAAATGATTGATTTGACGGAGTTTTAACATTTCTCAAAAAAGGGGGGTTAAGGTGGTAAAAAAGGATTTTTTATAATACGTAAGTGAAAAAAGAAAGCATGGCTATTTTCAGCCAAAAGGAGGAGGTCCGAGGGTCCAAAGATGGTCCGAATGGGTCAAAAAGCTGGCTTTACCCTACTCGTTAATTAAATTCTCGCTCATTTTTTGAAAATCAGGCTTAATCATTATATTTGCGTCCCGTTTTAAAAGAACGGCAGAAAAGGAGTTTGCCTTTTCTGAAAGGGGATACGGGAATAGTTCAATGGTAGAATAGAGGTCTCCAAAACCTTTGATCAGGGTTCGAATCCTTGTTCCCGTGCGAATTTTTTAAATAATAACCGGCCTAGGGGTTGGTCTTAACAGAAGAAAATGGACAAAATAAGACTATACGTGACGGAAGCTTATGATGAGTTGATGCACAAGGTGTCTTGGCCTACATGGGTAGAGCTGCAGCAGAGCGCTGTAGTGGTACTGGTAGCTGCTGTGATCATGGCTATCATAGTACTGGGAATGGATATCGCATCTAAGTATGGGATAGGGGCCATTTATCATTTATAATAAAATCGGTGCGCAAGCAGTAAAAGATGAATAACATGGCAGTAGAAGAAAAAAAGTGGTATGTGATGAGGGTCATAAGTGGCCAGGAGCGTAAGATACGTGAGCACCTGATGCTGGAGATCAGCCGCTCTAAGATGGATGACATCATCTCTACAGTACTCGTACCTACAGAGAAAGTATATACCATCAAGAATGGTAAGAAGACCATAAAAGAGAAGAACCTTTTTCCGGGTTACCTGTATCTGGAGGTAGACGAGAAGAGGATGTCGGCAGAGATCGTACAGCAGCTACGTCAGGTGCATGGCAATCTGGGATTCCTCGGTGGCAAAAACCCCGAGTCACTCAGACTGGCAGAGGTGAAGAAACTCCTCGGTACAGTAGATGAGATGCTCGACTCAGGTGAGACAATGGCTGAACCATTTATCATCAATGAAGAAGTGAAGATCGTAGACGGACCGTTCAACGACTTCATCGGTACTATCGAAGAGATCAATAGTGATAAGAAGAAACTGAAAGTGACAGTGAAGATATTTGGTCGCAAGACTCCGGTAGAGGTGAGCTTCACACAGGTGGAAAAAATAGCATAAACAGCAGAATCAGGATTCGCAGAATTATAGAATTATCAGGATTTAGAAACAAATAACTAAAAACCCAAACAAAGGAAAAACTAGAGATAGAAAAAGCAGGGTGGAAACAGGATGACAGCTTCCGTTTTTCATTTTCGCACTGAGTGACATCATATCTCGATCATTATTTTTAATAACAACAATTTAAAGCAAGTATAAAATGGCTAAGGAAATTCAAACGTTCATCAAACTCCAGGTAAAAGGAGGACAAGCTAACCCTGCACCACCGATCGGTCCTGCACTGGGCTCGAAGGGTGTCAACATCATGGAGTTTTGTAAGAGATTCAATGCACTGACCCAAGATAAGCAAGGGAAGATATTGCCGTGTGTGATCACAGTATATACTGACAAATCATTTGATTTTGTCATCAAAACCCCTCCTGCACATGCATTGCTGATGGAACTGAGCAAAAAGCAAGCAGGTTCTGCTGAGCCTAACCGTAAGAAGATAGGCGCGATCAGCTGGGATATCATCCGCAAGATAGCTGAGGAAAAAATGCCTGACCTGAACTGCTTCACCGTAGAATCAGCAATGAGCATGGTAGCCGGATCTGCTAAGAGCGCAGGTTTCACTCTGGACGGACCAGCACCTTGGGAAAAAAAATAGTATTGAGTAGTTAGTATCGAGTAGTGAGACAACAGCCAATATCGGGTTGTATTTAACTACCAACTAACAACCGCCAACAGACAACTAAAATTTTTATAAACCGTGGGAGGGCTTCATTGGCCCGCTGTACCACAAAAAACAACAACAATGAAAGTCACAAAAAAAAGGAAAGCGACTGCAGGGCTAGTGTCTAAGGACAAACTCTACTCGCTGACTGAGGCATCTGCGCTCATCAAAAAAGTAAACACTACTAAGTTTGACGCGTCTGTGGACCTGCACATCATGCTGGGTATCGACCCGAAGAAAGCTGACCAGGCTATACGTGGTACAGCTGCACTCCCTCATGGTACCGGCAAAACTAAACGTGTACTCGTACTCACTACACCTGACAAAGAAGACGAAGCCCGCAAGGCTGGTGCTGATTTCGTAGGTCTCGAAGAGTTCGTCACCAAGATCGAAGGTGGATGGATGGATTTCGAAGTAGTGATCGCTACGCCAAACGTAATGGCGAAGATCGCTAAGTTGGGTAAAGTACTCGGACCACGTAACCTCATGCCAAACCCTAAATCAGGTACCGTATCACCTGAAGTAGGCAGGGCAGTAGAGGAAGTCAAGAAAGGTAAAATAGCATTTAAGGTTGATAAATTTGGTATAGTCCATACATCGGTGGGCCGTGTATCATTCACTCCTGAGCAGATAGCGGACAATGCATCTACACTGCTCAATGTGATCTCTAAGATGAAGCCTGCTTCGTCTAAGGGAGTATATTTCAGGGGTATTTCTATGGCATCTACGATGAGTCCCGGTATCAATGTAGATTACAAAACCGTAGCAGGACTATAATTTAAAAAACCAAATTTCAGAACAATTTTAAAATTGAAATAAAATGGATAAGGCACAAAAAAATCAGGAAATAGCCGAACTTAAAGATAAATTCAGCAATAGCAACTTCTTCTATATCTGTGATTCATCATCACTCACTGTAGAAAAAGTAAACGCATTCCGTCGTCTTTGCTTCAGCAAAGGGGTGGAATACCGCGTAGCAAAAAACACATTGATCCAGAAAGCGCTTGAGCAAATAGGCGATCAGTACACTTCAGTATTCCCATTATTGAATGGTGTGTCAGGAGTGATGTTCTCAAGCGAGAGCTCAGTACCTGCCAAGATACTGAAAGAGTTTCGCGTGAAGAATGACAAGCCGATACTCAAAGGCGCATTCATCGATGGCGATACATTCGTAGGCGACAATCAGATAGCTGTACTGGCTGCTCTGAAATCTAAGAATGAACTCATCGGCGATATCATCGCATTGCTCCAGTCTCCTGCTAAGAACGTCGTCAGCGCACTGCAAAGCAACGCTGGCCACAAGATAGCAGGTCTGGTCAAAGCCCTCGAAAATCGAGCTAATTAACAGACAAACAATAAATTATAAAGCCATTCCACCAGGATGGCTTTTTTATTTCCCCGCACCTTCAGATCAGCGGTAACATACATGTTGGAAATATAGTATGTTTGCTGAGAAGCCAGATCTATATACTCAAAGCGAATCATAGTGCGAGATTTTATGAGACAGTTTATGTTGTATTCCCGCGCAGAGCGAAGGGCTATGGTCGCACTGGTGATTCTGATCGTACTTGTTATTCTTATTCCCAGGGCATATCACTTTTATTTGGTCAAACCTTCGATCGCATATCAGGACACTGCACTAATCAAGGAGATGGGCGTCCTGCAGATAGATAGTGACAGGGAATCAGTAAGTGACAAGACAGACACAGGATATGCTCATCATACTTTATTCTATTTTGATCCCAATACTATCAGTACCGATGATTGGATCAGGCTCGGCCTATCGGATAAACAAGCCGCAGTAATAGAGAGGTACAGGTCAAAGGGAGGACAATTCAGGAGTCCCGATGACTTGCGGAAGATATATGTACTGAGTGATGAAGAGAAGGATAGACTCGTGCCATATGTGAAGATAAGGAGTACAGGTGATCATATTGAGAAGAAGAGGGCAGACAAAAGTTTTACTATCGAAGTGAATTCGGCGGACTCAAGTGCTTTTGAACAGTTGTATGGCATAGGCCCCGCGCTTTCTGTCAGGATCATAAAGTTCAGAAGGCTTCTAGGTGGATTTTATAGCATAGAGCAAGTAGGAGAGACGTACGGTATATCTGATACTGTCTTTCAGAATATCAGGCCTCATCTGAAGGTCAATGTAGCATTGATCAATAAGATAAATATCAATGAAGCAGATTATGAGACATTGCGGAAACATCCATATATACATGCCAAGATAGCCCATGCTATCATCGGGTATAGAGATAAGAACGGAAGGTTTGAAGACCTGGATCAGCTTAAGACATTAAAACCAGTCACTGATATCGTATTTGAGGAAATTAAACCGTATTTGAATATTAACAAATAATATTTAATACACTGTATCGAATATCAGCCACTTGTAATTTTAATTTATAGATTTAACATGCATTTTGAAATACATAAAAACATTCCCTAATCTTGTCTTAAAATAAGTTTAACATGGCAAAGAAGAGTACCAGGAAAACACCATCAATATTGACAAAGGAGGACCTGTCTTTTTTCGAATCCTATATCAATAACCCCTCACCTACGGGTTTTGAAGCAGAAGGTCAAAAGCTATGGTTAAACTACATCAAACCGGCTATTGATGAATACCATGTCGATAACTACGGCACAGTATATGGTGTTGTGAATCCCCAGGCGCCATTTAAAGTAGTCATAGAGGCTCATGCAGATGAGATCAGCTGGTTCGTGAGTTATATCACCTCAGATGGATTGATATATGTCAAAAGAAATGGTGGTTCAGATCATATCATTGCTCCGTCGAAAAGAGTTTTCATTCATGTCAAAGGGAAAAAGATACCAGCAGTCTTTGGGTGGCCGGCCATCCATACACGCAAACCAAGTAATGAAAAAGCACCCGCGGTCGAAAATATTTTCCTCGATTGTGGGTGTATCACTAAGGAAGAGGTCGAGAAGCTGGGTATTCATGTAGGCTGTGTCATCACCTATCAGGATGAATTTTTTGTGCTCAATGACCGCTATTACGGAGGCAGGGCCCTTGACAATCGTGCCGGCGGCTTTATGATAGCCAAAGTGGCAAGGATGCTCAAAGACAATAAAAAGAAACTTCCTTTTGGCCTGTATATAGTCAACTCAGTACAGGAGGAAGTCGGCCTGCGTGGTGCAGAGATGGTGGTTCAAACCATCAAACCCAATTGTGCCATTATCACAGATGTGGCTCATGATACCACTACACCTATGATAGACAAAATAGCTGAAGGCGAATTCAAATGTGGTAGTGGTCCTATCCTTACCATTGGCCCTGCTGTCCATAATAATCTACTCGCCCTGATACGCACTACAGCTGACAAAAACAAGATCCCCTATCAGATGGATGCAGCTTCACGGAGCACGGGTACTGATACGGATGCTTTCGCATATGCTAATGGTGGCATACCGTCTGCTCTCATTTCACTGCCATTACGCTACATGCATACGACCGTCGAGATGGTACACAAAGACGACCTCGAGAATGTAGTAAAACTGCTTTACAATTCCCTGCTGGCCCTTAATCCTAAAATGAATTTCAAATACCTTTGATCGTTAGATTTGAGGTTGTAAATCCATGAAAAACTTCCTGTTGGGCATTGATTAATTCGCTTTTGTGGACAGGATTGTGAATTTCTTTTTCTTCGGACATTCTTTTTTCTGTTTTATTCTATATATTAGAGTTAAATACAACACAAAATCTATGCTAATGTTGTCAAAATATCAAATCGTTCTAGCTGAAGAAGGTACTGTAGATTCTCAAATGATCTGGTCTCTTGTTCTGATTGCTATTGTCGTGCTGCTGATGGTCTTTGGCAGGCGGATACTTTTACTGGTAAAAGGCAAAAGCGCAGACGAAGATCTGGATGAGGATGAGTTTATAAGAGAAGAGGAAGAAGATTCGAAAGCCTAGCAATATAGCTTGTAATAATCATTTTCCTTTACCAGCTAAATTATCTACATGATAAATTATAATTTATCATGTAGAATTTTTTTGCCACATAAGGACACCATACTATCTAAGAATAACTACTTATTTCTTTTCAGGAATGCTGTCTGTCTTTTCTTCGGTAGGTTTACCTTCTACAGGTATATAATCCGGCTCTACGGATTCTATTTTTTGTTTCGAGCCTATGATCCGGAATGTGGTCCGGCGGTTTTTCTGATGTTCTTCTTCTGTACAGTCCACTCCATTGCTACACCTGTTTACCAGCTTTGTTTCTCCGTATCCTACTGCTACGAGGCGCTCCGGTGCTATCCCTTTGCCAATGAGATAGTCTACGACTGACTGCGCACGTGCCTGGGACAACTTGAGGTTATAGGCATCACTACCGCGTGAGTCAGTGTGTGAGCCGATCTCTATGGTCAGGTCCTTATTGTCTTTAAAGAACACAAGTATCGAGTCAAGAACCGCTTCAGATTCAGGTCTCAGAGTGGCTTTGTCATAGTCATAATAGATGTTTGGTATCACTATCATCTTTTGAGGGAATATCTTCTCCACCTCTATGTCCTTATATACAGTGATAAGTGTGGAGTCCTGATTGCGCAGCCCCTTCGTAGAGGTAGTTTCATTTTTATTGAGGAAACCAGCCTGGCTCGCAGATAGTTTGTAGTTGGTCTCTGCATCCAGTTTGAAGTTATAGTTGCCATCCTTGTCGCAGTTCTTGAATGCTATCAACGTATCGTTCAATGGATTCTTAAGCTCTACCCTGGCGCCGGGTACAGGCATCATGCCGAGCAGTTTGCTATCCGGATCTTCGGGGTTCTCATATTTTTTGGTGAGTACCTTGCCTTTCAGGACAAAGAAGTTCACCCACTTCTCTTCGAAGCGATATATATCATCTTCGCCTTTGCCTCCCGGACGGTTTGAGGTGAAGTAGCCCGCAAAAAGGATCGTATCATCTGCATTGAGCGGTTTATATTTCTCAATGATATAGCCGAAGTCATCACCGCCCGAGTTTATCGGTGCCTTGAGATTTGTAGCATCTTTCCAAAGTGTTTTGCCTTTTACCGCCTTGAATATATCGAGCCCGCCCATGCCCGGTAGCCCGTTTGATGCGAAGTAGAGATTGTTTCTCTCATCGAGCCATGGGAACATCTCATCACCTGCTGAGTTAACATAGGTGCCGGCGTTGTTAGGACCAGCCCAGCCGCTGTCTGATTTAGTAAAGTAGTATATGTCCTTGCCACCGAAACCTGCCTTCAGGTCAGATGACACGAAAAGATATTTGCCATCTTTCGACAATGCAGGCTGGCCGACATTCACTGTATCAGCAAAGAGCTTTACCAGCTCAGGTTCTGACCATGCGCCGCTATAGAGCCTACTGTGATAGACATGGCAGTATTCATTTTCTGAAGGCTTATTCTTCTTATCACTTTCATCTACCACTTTGCAACGGGTGAAATATATCTCATTGCCATCTTTTGAAAAGGTACAGGTACCCTCATAATCCTTAGTATTGATCGAGTCGCTGAAGCTCTCTATTTTGCTCCCCGGCTTGAGATCGGTGATGAAGATATCAGCCGATTTCTCGCCCGTCCATGCATTCAGCATATCCCCTTTGGCCTCGTTTCTTGATGAGCTGAAAACCAATCTGCCCTTGTACAGGATAGGAGAGAAGTCGCTCTGAGGCGTATTGACGTAAGCCAGGTTGGTGACCTGTGTCTTAGTGAATGCCTGCTTCCATGCCAGTGCGTTGCGGCAGTTGCGGAGCGGGCCCTCGGCGCGGTTCTTGCTGGTGGCATCTGTGCCCGCGAACTTAGTAAATGTCTTGATCGCCTCATCGTATTGCTCCTGCATCATCTGCATCTGTCCGAGCTTGTAGAGCGACTCTTCGCTGCCCAGATCGGCTGCTTTCTGATACCAGTCAGCAGCAGATTTGATATTGTTGTACTGATGATATGAGTCTGCTATCTGATAGGCGATCTCTCTTTTCTTCACCGGGTCTTTCTCAGAGCCAAAATCCTTTTGAAGCAATTCGGGGGCAGTGCTATACTGTTTGAGGCTATATGCGGTCTTGCCATCTATAGGCACCTCCTGCGTTTTGCATCCTGCTATCAGAACTAATAAGGCTACGATGATATATATTCCCTTCCTATGCTGCATGTTTCTTTTGTACTCTATCAAATATAATAAAATCAGCGTCGCGCAAAACCCTAAGAGAATTATTTAACTGGAGTTTGCTGCTGTTTGTTATTGTACACCACTTTCGCCGTCATTCCGAAGGTTTTGCCATAAGTAAAAAATAAACGATATAAAACCCCTGCCCGCCTGATCGACTGGTCAGGCAGGGAGGAATCCCCTCGTCATGATGTGAGTCATTTGTGCTAAGGGGATTCCTCCGCTTTGTCATATTTATTTTTTAAGGTGAAAAGCGTTCGGAATGACGCGCTTGTTGTTTGTTTGTTTGTTTGTGGCTGTTCCACCCTTCTCCCTCGGAGAAGGGCAGGGATGAGGATGTATTGCATTGTTCCCTCTCCTTCGGAGAGGGTTAGGGAGAGGTTACCACTTTCCCATTCTCCGTCCTGCCGTCCTGCAGGGTAGCGCGATAGAAAACCACCTCAGCCGCAGTCGATAGCCTGACAGTATTCATACCACGCACCAACTTCCTCTCATCGAGTAGCTGCCCGAGTGCATCATAGAATACTATACTCCCGCTCTCAGACGTCGAGATAGAAAATCCCTGCCCATGGCCCACAGGATTCGGATAGAGGCTGAATGTCACATCAGCTCTTACCGATGCTATACCAGTAGATGTATCGGTAGGAAAAAACCTCGAAGCATCGAATGACCACATGTTGTTGTTAAATATTAGACTGGTAGTAATTGAGGTATATCCTCCGAAATAGTATCCCTTATTATTATAGACGAAAGTAATTCCTGCGCCAGCACTATCAAATGAATTTTGAAATACAACTGGTCTCCAGAGGTTTAAAAAAATATTATATAGATAAAAATCATTCCCTAATTTGAAAATCGTATCATTATCGCTTGTCTCTCCGCCCCCACCTATAATTACACTGTCAAATCCCCAAAAAACGCTATAGCATCTGCCTAAGCCTGGCATTTGTCCAATACTATCCCATTGGTTGCCCATTATATTATATTTCCATACGTCCTTTAATAGATTGCCATTTTGATCATAACCTCCAAATAAATAAGCATCAGTAGAAAGTGTACTTATAGTTACACTGCCTGCTGTAATATTACTTGGAAGAGTAGTTATTTGAGTCCAATTATCCAAAATAGGATCATATTCCCAAAAGTAGGTATCTGCAAAACCACAGCCATAAGTTTGTCCTACATACCCCTTCCCATTACTTGTAAAATATGAACAGTTTTGTCGAGGTGCACCAGGAAAACCTGCACGTATATTCCAAATATCTCCTACGGGATCATATTCCCAAAACATAGTATCGCAGTTATTATTATTTATTGAATCACGAGATGCTAAAAAATAGCCCTTACCATTTAATACAAATGTACATTGCGATCCAGCTCCTCCAAATGGGAGATTTCCGACTTGGGTCCAGCTGTCATTAGGTATATGGTATTTCCATACTTGGCTAATGGATCCCCAAGCACCTCCCTCACCACCTGCAACATAAAAATCACTGTCAATCAAAAAACATCCTGATCCATTTCCTTGAATAGTAACGCCAGGCAAAGGCGATAACTGCTGCCATACAATAGTATCAGTCTGGGACTGCCCCTTGATAAAGATGGAAAGAAATAAAATGGCAATTAATATTCTCATGGTCTTATTTTATTGTTGCAGGCTGGTTTTTTTGCTTCCCGGATGGGCTGAAAACAACCCCGAAACAGCTGCAACATTTTTTCACTTATGCATTATTAAAAATTCATATTTCACAGTACTGCTGCCACTAGTGGTCAAAGACGATATCCTTCTGCAAAAATCAAATACGCATTTCATAAATTATAATTTTTAATTAAAATATGCATAATGAATATTTATTTTGCTGCAATAATTTAACTAATACAAATATAGCAAATAATGGCGGATTTACCAAATGGAATAATAGCCTCCGGAATACCTTTTACAATTAAATATATAGATTCTTTATGAGATCCGTGTGCTGAATTTCTTTATATTATATATACTCCCCACTAATTTGCGACAAACAAATTGGGTTGAGGTGGGGTAAAATACAAAAGGCTTTCTCGTATGAGAAAGCCTTTTGCTGTATTTGATCTGAATCAGATTAGTCGATAATGACCTTCTTCGATATAGATCCGTTGCCGTTTGATATCGACAGGATGTATATACCGGAGCTGAGTGAGTTTCTACCCAGAGTAGTCTGGTTAGTACCGCGGGTCACAGTTACTTCTTTAGAAGTTACTACTTCGCCGAGGAGGTTCATCATTTTTACTGTGAAAGTACCTTCTACGTCAGAGTTAAAAGAAACATTAGCTGAACTTGTGAAAGGATTAGGCACTACAGACACATTGGTCAGGTTGTTAGATATTTCTCTGATTCCGACATTAGTAGCATAAGGTATGTAAGCAGAATCTTTGCCGCCGACGGTGTCAAGTGGCGGGCAGTATGTCCTGTTAGAATCTATTACCCTTACCCAGTAGTAGAGACCAGCCAATTGATTTGCGTTAGCATTAGGACCTACAGTGATATTACCAACCAGATAGCCGGTGATAAATATAGAGAGTGAGTACTGACCGGGAGCAGCAGTATTATGACCGTGTACATAGATCACACCGCTTGCACCACCCGCGAAAGTATTAGTAGCGCTGCTGGTTGTCCAGCATGTACCTGTTGGAAGGTTGCCGATAGAGTCTATCGTCAATGAGTCAACACCTGTACCGCTGAAAGAGGTAAAGTTAGTAAAGTAGATAGTGTCACTCACATCTGAACCAGTTGCAGAACATGGAAGGCTGTCAGAGTTTGGAGACAGACCGGGAGTACCTGCCGGGCGTGGTGTGATACCGTTAGCACCTGTATAGCACTGCTGTGCGAATGCTCCGATAGAAAGACCGGCGAATAGTGCCAGAGTAGTAAATAGTTTTTTCATGATTTTAATTTGGTTTGTTTATTTTTTTATTGATAATGCTCAAAATTAATCAAAGACTTGCATTATCCAAAATTTATCGGTGAAATAATCATCAAAAGGATGTTAAATGCCTACAAAAAAAGCCATCCCCTGCTGAATGGAGATGGCTTTTTTATGTTAGTATATCTTGGGCTTACTCTATGACAACCCTTTTAGTAGCCTTGCCCTTATCAGTATTTACAGAGAGGGTATAGACCCCTTTGGCCATACCTGATACGTTTATGTTGTCTTTTACTTCACCGGAGATATTGACCAGTGCATTGTCATACACGACCCTGCCGAGCATATCGGTGAGGCTGATGTCCACAGTACCCTGTGTGATGACATTTACTTTCACAGCGAAAATACCGCTGTTAGGATTAGGGAAAACAGACAGGTTATATACATCGTCAGGTGTACTTACGATACCATTTATATCGACAGGAACTATATTAGTAGTGACACTGCAGAATGGGAATCCTGTAGGATAGACCACTGAATAGTAGTTGCCATTGCCGAGGCTCGGGAGAAACTGCCCGTTCTGTCCGGTGACCAGTGTACTGTCGAAATACCACAAAGCAGACGTACCTGGAAGGAATGGATCTAAAAACAACTGCCCGCCGCTATAGTATACGGTGGTCGAATTAGATATGCTTCCGCTCACAGCCAAAGTCACAGGTACCGACACAGCAGTACATAGTGTGACAGGATTAGTCACCTTGACCGAGTAGTTGCCGGAACTGTAAGCATAGAATGATGTATCTCCGGCAGCATTAGGCAGATAGACGGTATCACGATACCAGAGGATACCATATCCTGCATATGCACTACCGATATTCAGTAGGGTGGAATCGCCATTGCATATACTATCATTAGCTATACTAATGACCGGTGTATCCGGAGATGCATATATATGTACACTGTCTGTGTAGTATGCCGTATCCATCGGCACCACGGATACAGTGATAGTACCTGAACCGTCACTACCAGCAGCCCAAGTAAATATGCCGGGACCGGTAATAAAAGTAGTCGCAGTAGAACTGGTAGGACTGCATACTGAATAATCATCAGATGCAGATATGGCCACCGCCTGGCTTGTGACTGGGTAATTTAATCCGGTGATCGTTCCAGTTAGGCTGCTGCCCGCACCTGGAGTGCTATAGCTCGATGAGCCGATAGTAAAGTTAAAGCTGAAATTATTGTCACTGGTACTTACACCACCATCATTGCATATGTTGCTATACCAAGCACATCCGCTGGTACAAGGCAAAAAGCCCAATAATGTCGGATCGGTAGGCAAACTATAGGTTATACTAGTAATCTGAAGTTGATTGGTATAAGTAGTCAGAGTCACTGGATATGTACCCGGAGAGCTATAGGCAACAGGAGTAGGAGTGGTCACTGCCGATAGGCTGAGCCCCGTATCTACTGATCCATTTCCAAATGCCCAGTCATATGAGCATGGGTTCAAAATAGGGTTAGGACATGCTATATCTGCACCGGCTACTATGCCAAGCGTAGCTGAATCACAACCGGACTTGATCTTATTTTGGAAACAAACTGTATGGCAAACAGAGGTGTCAGGGAGTATCTTGTAATAGAAATTGATATTCTGGTTTTGTGTCTCGGTAGTACCTGCTGCTGTACCTGTACCTGCTACAGTGATCTGTGCCAGTACATAGCCATTGGTCGCAGCCTGAGAGCTAATACCACATATCTTTACACATCCGTAGCGGTATGTCTGCGGATAATAGGCGCAGCTGTTTGCATATTGGTCGCAAGTCGCAAAGATACCGTTAGGCAGCGGAGTGCTGGCATTGATCCCCAGTATCTGCACCTCAGTCACCGTGGCTGTCGGTGCTATGGATATGCCTGTAGCATCCTCCTGCGGGAGCAGATAGGTCACATCGATATTTACACTGTCATCCTGAGTGATGACTATGGAGTCAGGAAATAACCCAACCGAGTAAGGAGTTATGTTGGTCCCAAACTGAGCCGAGTTGATGATACAGCCCGGGCAGTTTCCATTCAGCTGAGCGATCGCATTGCCAAACGCTGAAACGAATAGGATCACAAAAAGTAATTTTCCGAATTTCATACTTTATTTTTAATGATTGATTTAGACACAAAGTTATCCATCTTTTTGTGAAATAAAAACAAGGTTGTCCTCCTGGCCCCTTATGTTAATTTTATGGTAATTTTTTTAAGCGCTTAATTTCCTATTATCAGAAAAAATCTATTGTTTAGCCACCAACAAAATAGACTCTCAAAATTAACAAGTAACAAGTTTTATGAAAAAAACCCTTTACACTCTTTGTTGTGCCCTTCTTGCTCTTTCCCTCAATGCCCAAAACGCTAAAATAGTGGGCCGGATCACTGATGAGAAAGGCGAAGGCCTGATACAAGCCGCCGTAGTGATAGATGCGAGCAAAGGCCTGGCCACTGTGACAGATTTTGATGGCAACTATGAACTAAGTATAGCCGCAGGCACTTATGAAGTGACCTACAGATACACCGGCAAGGAAGAGGTGAAAATGAAAATGATCCTCAAAGAGGGTGAAAAAAAGACTCAGGACGTGACACTGAAAGATAAAGCAAGAATGATGGAGCAGATCGTCGTCTCCGGTAGTAAATACGAAAAGAAGCTGAGCGAAGAAACCGTATCTATGGATGTCATGAAGGGCAGCACCCTCAGTGACCAGAATATCACAAGCCTGGACAATGGTGTACAGAAGATACCCGGAGTGACCATAGCAGACGGTCAGGCCAATATCAGAGGTGGTGCAGGCTGGTCATACGGAGCAGGATCAAGGGTCGCTGTACTCTATGATGATCTGCCTATCACTACAGCCGATGCCGATGATGCCAAATGGAGTGTGATACCAATGGAGAATGTCGAACAGGTAGAAGTCATCAAAGGTGCAGCTTCTGCCCTCTACGGATCAGGCGCTATGAACGGTATCATCAATGCGCGCTCTGCATGGCCGACTGATCAGCCATATACCAAAGTATCTACCTACGTGGGCATGTATGGCAATCCCTCTGAAGGGGATATGAGGTGGTGGCTGCCCGGCCAGCTTCAGTATTTTAGTGGTTTCAGCCTCGCTGATAGAAGAAAAGTAGGACAGTGGGACTTTGTCACCAGTGCCGGATATACCACAGACCGGGGGTATCTGGACTCGTCAGACGCCAGTGATCTCCACATAGATGAAAAAATTAGGTGGCGTTCTAAAAAGATCGAAGGACTCAGCATCGGCGTACAGGCAGTAGTATATTATAGCTGGGGCAAAACCTTCTTCGTATGGGATAGCATCGGGCCCAAGGGATATGAGCCGCTGCCTGGTACTATCACCATCTATCATGATGGCAGGTATATAGTAGATCCTTTCCTTACCTATTTTGACAAAAAGGACAATAAATTCTCATTCAAATATAGATACCTAAACTCGACTAACCTCAATACCACCGGACAGGGGTCTGTAGGACACAGAAACTATGCCGAGCTCCAGTACGCCAAAATGATGAAAAATATCGACCTCAATGTCATAGCCGGTGCTGTGGGTGTATATGATATAGCCAAAGCACCTCCGGGTGACACAGCCTCTCTGATCGGAAACCACACCAAAGGCAATTTTGGTATCTATGGTCAGGTGGACAAGAAATTCTTCAAAAGACTTAGTACCACGCTGGGTGCCAGATGGGAATACTTCAACAGAGATGCAGGCGATAGCCTTCACACCAGGGTAAACAGCATCAATGACCTGAAATATCCATTAGGCCGGATCGGATTAAACTATCAGGCTGCAGATGCTACTTTCCTCAGAGCATCAGGTGGTATGGCATTCAGGTATCCATCTCTGGCGGAGTTATTCGTACAGACACGCGTCGGTCCGCTGGGTGTATACAATAACCCCGATCTGAAACCGGAAAAGGGATACAGTGCGGAAGTGGGTATCAGACAAGGATTTAAGCTCGGCAATAACGTTCAGGGATACTTGGATGAGGCGCTATTTGCCAACTATTATAATGACATGATCGAGTTCACATTCGGTCAGTTCGGTCCCAAATCTCAATGGAACAGCTCAGCACTCAACTATGGACTCGGTTTTGCTTCTCAGAATATCGGCAATACCAGAATATTGGGAAGTGAGCTCACAGGCGGCCTGCAGGCCAAAGCGGGAAACTGGGATATCAGCTTGATCGCAGGATATACTTATATTGACCCCCGCAACCTGAACTGGAATGACAGGCTAACCATGACCAATTCAGAAGGCGATACTATCAAGCCTAGTATAAGCCTGCTGGGTGGAATAGCCACTGCAAGGCCATACAATGATGCCAACCATGACCCAAAAACTAACCCGGATTCATCGTTCCTTACTTATGCTATGACATCTACTTCTAAAGATAATCTCCTGAAATACCGCCCCAGAAGCCAGCTGAAAGTGATCTTCACCGTAGGATACAAGAAATGGGACCTGAACCTGGATTATCAATTCCTCGGATACCAGCAGAATATAGATTATGCTTTTGTCAGCCCGCTATTCGCGGCACAGTCTACAGCATTTGAAGGCCTGTCACATTATCGTCAAATGACAGATGCCGAAAAATTCCGAGGCACTAATATTCTTAATATAGCACTCGGATTCAAGCCTGTCGCTAAATTTAAGATCGCCGTCATCATCAAAAACGCTACTAATACCCAGTGGGAGACCCGACCGGGAATGTTTCAGGCCCCTATCAACTATACTATACAGTTAGGGTATACATTCTAATGGCCCCTTGCCCAATCAAAATAAAAACCCTTCGAGTTGATCGAGGTTTTTTTTATTTTAGGGATCATTTAAAAACGTTTCTTGAGTATCTCTACGATCCGTCTCACTGAGCCGATAGGGACACGCGCCCAGAGACGCTCATGGATATAGTATAATAGTATTTTGGTCAATACTTCATAACCGCCGATCTTCAGTCCGGTAAGGCCGTTGCCCGTATATATCCATGCCCAGAGGGCGGTATCAAGAGAGCCGATAGTACGCCAGGTAATCGCCTTGATCAGCGAGACGTTTTTTATCAGCGTCTTTCTTCCCAAAAAATATATCCATGCTCGTTCATGCAGATAGTAGAGCCCTATCTTGGATACGAAATCAGTAGAGCCGATCTTAAGTGAAATTTTAAAATCACCTGTCTGAAAAAAGGAAATGATAGTAGTGTCAAGTGATCCAATGATTCGCCATGAGAAGGCTTTGACGGCGCTTCTGTAATTGGATTCGTTGAGGTCTCTATTGGCAGGATTGGGCAAGGATAGGATTTACAGAATTACGGAATTACAGATTTACGGATTTCTCCGCCTCACGTCTTCTGTCAATTGTATTTCATTATTAATTATTCGCTATTCATTATTCACTACTTACCGTATTGCTTGGCATAGTAGCTCTGATAGTCGCCGCTGGTCACACTATTGAGCCACTCCTCATTGGTCAGGTACCACTCTATCGTTTTGTCAAGGCCTTCTTCGAAGGTCACAGACGGTGTCCAGCCCAGTTCATTCTTGATCTTAGAGGCATCTATAGCGTAGCGTTTGTCATGTCCCGGACGGTCTTTGACATAGGTGATCAGTTTTTCAGATTCACCTTCCGCCCTGCCTAGTTTTTTGTCAGCTATCTTTATCAGCAGTTTGATCAGATTGATATTTTGCCATTCATTGAAGCCGCCGATATTGTATGTTTCGCCGAGTTTGCCGGTATGAAATACCACATCTATGGCACGTGCATGGTCCACTACCCAAAGCCAGTCGCGGGTATACTTACCATCGCCGTATACAGGGAGTGGCTTATTATTTTTGATATTGTGAATGAAGAGCGGTATCAACTTCTCAGGAAACTGATTCGCGCCGTAATTGTTTGAACAATTGGTCAGCACTATGGGCATGTTATAAGTATTGTGATATGCCCTGACGAAATGATCTGAACTGGCCTTCGATGCTGAGTATGGTGATTGTGGGTCATATGGAGTGGTTTCTAAAAAGAAACCCTCCTCGCCCAGTGAACCATACACTTCATCTGTAGAGACATGATAGAAGCGTTTATCAGCGGGCAGTTCCTTGTCTTTGTTACATCCCCAAGCATGTTTAGCTGCATTGAGGAGATTGACCGTGCCGATCACATTGGTCGTGACAAACTCCAGCGGATTAGTGATAGACCTGTCCACATGGCTCTCGGCTGCGAGATGTATGACACCTTCAGGTTTTTCTTCCTTAAATAGATTATTGATGAACTCTGCATCTGTGATATCTCCTTTCACAAATGAATAGTTTGGCGCATGCTCTATGTCTTTGATGTTTTCGAGATTGCCGGCATAGGTCAGCTTATCGAGGTTGATTATTTTGACATCAGGATATTTATTTACAAATAGTCTCACTACATGAGAACCAATAAAACCTGCACCACCTGTTATGAGTATTTTCTTCACTAATTGCCGTTTTGATTTTTACAATGACCAATACCTTAGTTCTTTGATCTGATTTCTCTTATCACCCTTGATGTCCACGAGTATGCCGTCCGGTTTGAGGATAGACTTAAAGTATGCTTCATCGTATGCTGCAAACTTATCATGATTGACCGCCACGATCACTGCATCATAGTCATTGGCTATATTTTGTGTCAGGTCGATACCATATTCATGGTGAAACTCCTCACTATCGGCATACGGATCGGTCACTTCCACCTGTACGGAGAAATCTTTCAGTGCTTTGATCACATCGACCACTTTTGAGTTTCTGATGTCGGAGACATTTTCTTTAAACGTTGCGCCCATCACCAGTACTTTAGTATGTGCTATCGTTTTGTCCTGCTGAATGAGCTGCTGCACCAGCTTTTTAGCTATGCGAGCACCCATATCATCATTGATACGACGACCGGCGAGTATCACTTCGGATTTATATCCGAGTGACTCAGCTTTGTATGTCAGATAGTATGGATCGACACCGATACAATGGCCGCCCACGAGCCCAGGAAAGAACTTGAGGAAGTTCCACTTGGTCCCTGCAGCTTGCAATACTTCATAGGTGTTTATTCCCATCTTATCAAAGATACAAGACAGCTCATTCATCAATGCGATATTGACGTCGCGCTGAGTGTTCTCTATGATCTTGGCAGCTTCTGCTACTTTGATAGAGCTGGCGCGGTGTGTTCCGGCTTTGACCACGATCTCATATACTTTGGCTATAGTATCAAGTGATTCTGCATCACAACCTGATACTACTTTAGTTATTTTAGTCAGTGTATGTTCTTTATCACCCGGATTGATACGCTCAGGCGAGTAGCCTAATTTAAAATCTTTGAAAAGTTTCAATCCTGATACTTCTTCCATCACCGGGAGACAGTCTTCCTCCGTACATCCCGGATAGACAGTAGATTCAAATACCACATAGTCGCCTTTCTTGAGCACTTTGCCGATGGTGCGTGAGGCAGACAGCACAGGTTTCAGATCAGGCACATTATGTACATCTACCGGAGTAGGAACCGCCACTATGAAGAATGACGCCTGCTTCAGATCCTCAAGATCAGCCGTAAAATGTATATCACATCCCGCGAAAGCTTCTTTCTCCAGTTCATTGCTTGGGTCAACGCCATTGCGCATCATTTCGACACGTTTAGGATTGATATCAAAACCGATCACTGATATTTGCTTTGCAAATTCCAATGCTATCGGCAGGCCTACGTAGCCCAGTCCTATCACTGCCAGTTTCTTTTCCTTATTTAATAATTGTTGGTACATAAAGTATCTATAGTTGGTTTGGTGTTTTTAAGAAATACGTTTCACTAGTCCGTCTTTCAGTTCATATACTTGTCCGCTTTCAGGACATGTCGCTTTATTGTTTTCAAATTTCAATTTATGCCCGTATTCACTCATCCATCCTACCTGTTTGGCCGGATTGCCGACGAGGAGTGCAAAGTCAGGAACATTTTTCGTCACCACAGCACCCGCACCGATGAAGGCATACTGCCCGATATCATGGCCGCACACGATAGTGGCATTGGCACCGATGCTCGCACCTTTTCCTACATGAGTTTTTGCATATTGCCCGCGGCGAACGATAGCACTGCGTGGATTTGTCACATTGGTAAACACACACGAAGGTCCGAGAAACACATCATCATCACAGGTCACTCCGGTATATATAGATACATTGTTCTGCACCTTGACATTATTGCCGAGCACCACCTCCGGAGAGATGACCACATTCTGCCCGATATTGCAGTTCTCACCGAGAGTACATTTAGGCATGATATGGCTAAAGTGCCATATTTTCGTGCCTCCGCCGATGATACAACCTTCATCTACAATAGCTGAAGGATGCGCATAATATTCGTTACTTTTTTCCATTGATAAAGTCTCTGTGCCCGCTGAATAATTCTTCTTTTGACAAGGTCTTGAAATAATCGAGTGTGATCTTCAATCCTTCAGCACGATCGACCTTCGGTTCCCATCCTAATATCTCACGTGCTTTTGTAATATCAGGTTTACGCTGCTTAGGGTCATCTACCGGGAGCGGCAGTGTGATCAATTTCTGATTGGCGCCCGTGAGTTTCAATATCTCTTCGCCAAATTGTTTTATTGTGATCTCAGCAGGGTTGCCGACATTGACCGGCAAATGGTAATCGCTCAACAATAGCCTTTTGATACCCTCCACGAGATCTGCCACATAGCAGAAAGAGCGAGTCTGGCTGCCATCGCCAAACATGGTCAGGTCTTCGCCTCTAAGCGCCTGACCTATGAATGCAGGCAGTACACGGCCGTCATTGAGCCTCATACGAGGTCCGTAAGTATTGAATATACGGATGATACGTGTCTCCAGTCCGTGATAAGTATGATATGCCATTGTGATGGCTTCCATATATCTTTTTGCCTCATCATAAACACCGCGGGGTCCTACCGGGTTTACATTACCCCAATACTCCTCCGTCTGCGGATGTACTGTAGGGTCGCCATATACTTCTGAGGTAGAGGCTACGAGCATCCTTGCCTTTTTGACGCGTGCGAGGCCTAGCAGGTTGTGCGTGCCCATAGCGCCGACTTTCAGTGTCTGGATCGGTATCTTGAGATAGTCTATAGGACTGGCTGGAGATGCGAAATGCAATATGTAGTCCACAGCACCAGGCACAAAAACAAATTTCGATACATCGTGATGATAAAATTCAAAATTCTCCAGCTTAAAAAGATGCTGGATATTGCGGAGGTCTCCTGTGATCAGATTGTCCATCGCAATGACGTGATAATCGTCTTTAATAAACCTGTCACAAAGATGCGAGCCCAAAAAGCCTGCAGCGCCTGTTATTAATATTCTTTTTCTTTCAGCCACTATTGTATTGTTTTTCTGCCTACGCTATAATAATAAAAACCCAGTTCTTTCATATGGTTCAGATGATACAAATTTCTACCGTCAAATATCACCTTATGCTTCATCAGCGATATTACCTTGTCAAAATCAGGTGAGCGGAATGTATTCCACTCGGTAGCTATCAATAGCATATCCACACCCTCCAGCGCATCATACTGATCGTGTGCAAAATACACTTTATCTCCAAACTCTGCCTTGACATGTGCCATAGCCTCCGGGTCGTAGGCCCTGACCTTAGCACCGAGTTTCAATAGTTCCTCAATCAGGTATAATGCCGGCGCTTCACGTACATCATCGGTATTAGGCTTGAAAGCGAGGCCCCAGAGCCCTACTACTTTACCGCTCAGGTCGCCATTGTATTTCTCCAGCACTTTGTTAAAAAACTGTTTGCGCTGCTCATAGTTGACTTTCATGACAGCATCGAGTATACTAAAGTCGTATTTATTCTGTGCAGCAGTGAAATGCAGTGCCTGGACATCTTTAGGGAAGCAGCTGCCGCCATATCCGAGGCCCGGGAATAAAAATCTTTTGCCGATCCGGGAATCAGTACCGATACCTCTGCGCACCTGGTCCACATCAGCCCCCACGCGCTCACAGAGATTGGCGATCTCATTCATGAACGATATTTTGGTAGCTAGGAAAGAATTCGCCGCATACTTCGTCATCTCAGCAGAGCGCTCATCCATAAAGATGATCGGATTGCCCTGACGCACAAATGGCTCATATAGCAATGCCATAACATCTTCAGCTTTCTTAGACGAAGTCCCTATCACCACACGTTCAGGCTTCATAAAGTCCTCGACGGCTACTCCTTCTTTCAGAAACTCAGGGTTCGACACGACATCAAACTCTACCTTAGCGCCTTTGACGACTTCTGCATGTACTTTGTCTGCTGTGCCTACAGGTACAGTGCTCTTGTCGACGATCACGACATACTGGTCAAGAAGCGGGCCGAGGTCTTTCGATACATTGAGAATGTATTTCAAATCGGCACTCCCATCCTCTCCCGGAGGTGTGGGAAGGGCGAGAAAAATAACTTTAGCGCCTTTGATACCCTCCTTGAGTGAAGTGGTAAATGTTAACCTGCCTTCTTTCTTATTGCGCTCAAAAAGTGTATCCAGATCAGGCTCATATATCGGCAGCTGATTATTATTCAGCATATCGATCTTTGCCTGATTGATGTCTATACATGTCACTTCATTGCCTGTCTCCGCGAAACAAGTGCCTGTGACCAAACCTACATAACCTGTACCTACTACTGCTATCTTCATTTTTGATTTATAATTTATTTAATAAAACTCTGCTTTGATTTCTAATCCTTTCAAACATAAAGAATATGCGAGAATAGGTTTTCAAAATCCCTGTTATACAGTCCATGTATATCAAAAAATAGATGTATCCGAGTTTTTCATAGGTGAATTTTCATCTTCGCTTTTCAGCTTGTATCTCTGCCTACTATCCGATCACTTCAGTTATTGTTTTTGCGATGTAATCTAGCTGTTCCTGCGGCATTTCGGTATGGATCGGCAAAGAAAGCACCGATAGTCCGAGCCTGATAGAGATAGGGAAATCCTGATCTGAGTATCTCGGTGACGCATATGCTTTCTGCTGGTGCATCGGTTTCGGATAGTACACCATCGTTGGTATTCCGCGGTCCGCCAGTGTTTTTCTCACCGCATCCCTGTCCGTACCTGCTGCCAATGTCAGTGTATACTGATGAAACACATGAGTCGAATTTGCAGCTCTGACGGGCGTCTTAGCATTTTTCAAGCTGGCCAAAGCTTTATCATAAAATGCAGCAACTTTCTGACGGGCAGCACAGTATTCATCCAGGTATTTCAATTTCACATCAAGTATCGCCGCCTGCATATTGTCCAGACGAGAGTTGCATCCTATGTCATCAAAACTATATTGCACCGTCTGACCATGATTTGCGATCATCTTCAGTCTCTTTGCCAGTGTGTCATCATTGGTAAACATCGCGCCTCCATCTCCATAGCATCCGAGGTTCTTAGACGGGAAAAAGGATGTGGTTCCTACGGTACCGATCGTGCCGGCCCTTTTCCTGGTGCCGTCTGAGAAAGTATAAAATGCGCCAATAGCCTGTGCTGCATCTTCTATCACATAGAGGTTATACTCTTTGGCGATCTTCATGATGGCCTCCATATCCGCGCATTGCCCGAAGAGATGCACCGGCACTATTGCTTTAGTAGCTGGTGTGATAGCGCGGATGATAGCAGATGGATCAATATTAAAAGTATCAGGATCGACCTCCACTAGTATGGGAGTCAGTTTCAGCAGGGCGATGACCTCAGCAGTAGCCGCATAGGTGAAATCTGCAGTGATAACTTCATCTCCGGGCTGGAGGTTTAGCGCCATCATAGCTACCTGTAGTGCATCAGTGCCGTTGGCACAGGGCACTACATGCTTCACATCAAGATATTGGGCCAGATTTGCTGAGAAGCTATCCACCGCAGGACCGCCTATGAAACGGCCTGTATCGAGCACTTTCTGAATGGCTTGGTCTATCTCAGGTTTGATGCGCCTGTACTGGCCTACGAGGTCGGCCATCTCTATTTTTTGCATTGTCTGTTAAATTGAGGCGACCAAAAATAATATTTTTAACTTTATCGCCTAAAATAAAGATATGCCCTGTATTAAGGTTTTGTTAATCTATGTCTTCACTTTAGCATTTGCGTGCCAGTCTTTTGCACAGATAGACACCGACAGGATGGATAGTATAGAAAGTGCTAAAAAGATCAGAAAAAAAGCTACTGCTGCCAATAATGCAGTCCTGATCAGCCCTTTTTACACTGCTCTTTTTCCTGTAGGTGAACTAAGCGAGCGTTTTGGCTTCAGCAATAATGTCGGGGGCAATGTTTCATTAAAAGTAAAGCATAACTGGATCATAGGGATCGAGGGTGATTACCTTTTCGGCTCACAGGTCAAGGAAAACCCCATAGCACCGCTCCTCACACACTCTACCGGCCAGCTAATCGGAAACGATGGCAGTCTGGGTGATATTCCCTTGGAGCTAAGTGGCTTTGAGATCGTATTAAGAGTAGGAAAGCTTATTTCCTTCTCCAGAAAACACCCAAACTCGGGTATAGAGATATCTCTGGCACCGGGCTATATGCAGCATAAAATATGGATAAATGACAACGCTAATAATTTCCCTCAGCTGGACGGCGATTATAAAAAAGGCTATGACCGCCTGACCAATGGTGCCATGGTAGGTGCAGGATTGGGTTACCAGTATCTGGAGAAAAGAAAATTTCTCAGCTTCTATGGCGGACTGGACTTTGCGGCTGGATTCACACAGGAAGTAAGAAACTGGAATTTTGACCTGATGAGCGCAGACAAGCATCGCCGTCTGGATATGCTGATCGGTATCAGAGTAGCATGGGTGATCCCGGTTTTTACTACGATCAGTAAGTCCACAGAACATTATTACTACTAATCTGAACAAAAGCGTGACCTTGATCTCTTTATTCATTTATAACCTAAGTATCCGACTATACTATCTGTCTGTATACATAGCTTCTTTTTTTTCAAGAAAAGCAAAAAGCTGGATCGAGGGCAGAAAGAAATTAAACCATAAGCTGCGCAGCTATGTCGCCAGCGCACATGGCAAAAAAATATGGGTGCACTGTGCTTCGCTGGGCGAGTTCGAGCAGGCACGACCGCTGATAGAAAAAATCAAAGCGCTGCATCCTGACCACAGACTCATCCTGACATTCTTCTCTCCATCTGGTTTTGATGCCAAACGATATTATGAGGGTGTGGATTTCGTGAGCTATCTCCCACTTGATACAGCCTCTGATGCACATGAGTTTGTTCGCAAACTACGCCCCTCACTGGTAATCTGGGTCAAGTACGAATACTGGTATCATATATTGAACGCGCTTCACTACAGGAATATCCCGGTCATCCTTATATCATCTGTATTTCGTGAGGACAGTGTTTTCTTTAAATGGTATGGCTCACTGCACAGGCAAATGCTCCGGTATTTCTCACACATCTTTGTTCAGAATAAATCTTCTCAGGACTTGCTGCGGACCCTTAATATAGAATCTGAAGTATGCACTGACACAAGATTTGATACTGTTTATAATACGATGGTCAAACACAAACAGGTCGACAATATGGTTTCCTTCAAGGGAGACAAAAAGATACTGATAGCAGGCAGTACATGGCGCAAAGACATAGATATACTATGTGACATGATCAATAATGACCCATTCGAAAGGCGCTACAAATATGTTATTGCCCCGCACGATGTATCTCCGGAGAATATCAAGTATGTGATCAAAAAACTCAAAAAAAGGACCTCTTTATATACTCGCTTCAACCCGCAAAATGCAGCGAAGTATGAGGTCATCGTGGTTGATATCATGGGGATTTTGTCTGGCTTGTATTTTTATGGTGATATCGCCTATGTGGGCGGAGGCTTCAATGCCAGTGTACATAATATACTAGAGCCCGCAGTATATGGAATGCCGGTCATTTTCGGCCCCAACTATCACAAATCAGAAGAAGCCAAGGCCCTGCTCTCGCATCCCGAATGGTATGCAGCATATACAGTAAAAAATGCCGATGAACTTCTCGCTTCTGTCAGGTCACTGCTGGATAATGATGAGGAAAATCTGAAGACAGGTAGTGCAAAAACCAAACAATATATACTCGACAATACCGGCGGCACAGAGAAAATATACTCCTATCTCAAAGAGAATGATCTGATCTGAAATAGACTTGAGTAGTGAGACATGAGACTAATACAAAGAAAGTGTTTGTATTTTCTCATGTCCCATTTCTTCTTTTCTGACCTGTTTGCATTGTCTCATGTCTCTCATCTCAAATCTCATATCTGTTTTATGACAATAATCTGACAATCTTTTTTGTGGAAAAAGGTCTGAGAGCGCGTTATCCTATCAAATCTTAAATCATGGAAAACAAAATCAATTATGCCGCTCTGTCTATGGATGAGATCATCTTCATAGGCCGCAACAAAGAGTATGGCGCATACGACCTGCGCCGTTCTTACAATGAGAATGTAAAACGTGCCATACTCGGTACGATATTTTTTACGGCCTTTGCTGTGAGCTATCAGTCCATCTTCGTGCGACTTCACCTGATAGCCGAGAAAAAAAAGATCGAGACTGTCGTCGACCTGAGCAAAATAGAAACCATAGAGATCAAAACACCTCCGCCTGCCCAGCCACACCGGGAGCAAACGCCACCCGAACCGCCAAAAGGAGTAGTTAACGCCGCAACCTCTGCAGCGCTGGGCGATAAGAAACCTGTGGCAGACAATCAGGCCAATCCGGATACCATCGCCCCGCCGGATATGGATGTCACGATTGCAAATGAAACCCACGCAGGTACTAAAGGTGAAGCACCTGGCTTAGAAAACGGCACTGCACCTACCCTCGAGATGCATGTAGCAGCCCCTCCGAAAGAAAGCGAACCTGTATCGTGGGCGGAGATCATGCCCGAGTATCCGGGTGGAGAGGATGCGATGATGGCATTCATCCGCAATAACCTCAAGTACCCTTCTTATGAAAATGAAATGGGCATTCAGGGCAAGGCCATCGTTGGTTTTGTCGTAGATGAAAAAGGAAAAATAAGCGATGTAAAAGTAGTCAGGAGCGTAAGCCGCGGGATCGATCAGGAATCAATGAGGGTGATCAAACTGCTACCCAAATTCAGTCCGGGTATGCAGGGTGGCCGTCCCGTCAAGGTAAAATTCATCATCCCGATGGACTTTCATCTGGCGTCAGATTAGACAAGAGGCCCCAGACATGAGATTAATACAGAAATCCAAACTGTATTTTCTTATGTCTATTTTAAATTACCCATAAAATATTTATATATGCTCTGCGTCATAAAAGAGAACAAGACGCTCCTACTCCATGCATAAACTTCTCACGGTCCTGATCTTTATCCTACTGACTTCCGGTACACAGGCCCAAAAACTGGTTTTTAATATGATGCTATTCGGAGATAGTGTAGGCCTGGAGACTATCACAAAGACGCATGATGCCAATGGTATTGACAATTACATTCTTGACTCACATATACAGGCCAAGATACTCTGGATCACTCATACTAACCAGGCACACTATGAAGCAAGATATAAAGATGGCAAGCTGATAAGCGCCAGCTATTACGAAATCAATAATGGCAAAAAAGATAAATGGAGCAATATCCAGTTTGATGGCAAGGCATACCAGGTAGAAACCCATCGCGGCAAGAAAACTTTTACTGAAGCACCTACTTTCTCTGTCGGGCCCTTGTATTGCGATAACTTTGATCCCAATAGAAAGAGATTCTTCTCCGATACTGACGGAGAATATGTTGATCTGAAATTTCCGGAGCCCAATACTATAGAGTTCAAAAGCCCTGATGGCAATAAAAATGTGTTTCATTTCAAAAACAGCCAGATCACTGATGCGGAGTTTCACACTACGATTGCTACGGTTTATCTAAAAAGAGTGAAGTAACCCACCTCACCTTAGTCCTCTCCAAAGGGAGGGAATTAATACAAACAGCCACACAACAAGCAATAGCGTCAGTGCGAGCCATAATATTTGAGGCAAAAAAATCAACATAAGATGAACCGGGCTTATTACAAACCAGAGCTCCTGAGAAGGCAAAGCGGAAATTAAAAGAAGAAAAGAGGGCGATTCTTGATGCGACAGAGCGTCCCATATAGCGCCCGCAGGATTATGATAAGCCCTTATGTTGTATAATATCTATTGTAAAAGCTTTTAAGCATATCGATTAGTTTTATGCTTTTATCTTAGTTTTGCATACTAAAGCCATCTTTTGGCGTTAATGGAAAAATATGATCATGCGGAAATCTCTTATACTATTGAGTTTGATATTTGGCCTTACGATTGGTGCCCATGCACAGCAGTGTCTGACCGATAGCGGAGCTGCGGTCACCACTTTGATCAATGTGGACACCAATAGTATTGCTTTTTTTACCCCATCATCCGATAGCCTTCCCTGTATTCCTACGGGCTGGGTTCCCTATATTCAGGACACACTCTATTTCACCGCCTTCAGCACACTGAATGGATTCAATGTGGACTCCATGACCATAGATTCGATCAATAATCTTCCTCCAGGCCTGTGCTGGTCAAGCAATAGCCCTGACAATACCTTCGCCGGTGGTCAGAATGGAGCTATATCGATCTCCGGGCAGATAGCAGCCTATCCGGGACAGTATAAACTGGTGATATGGGCTAGTGCCACCACAGATATAGTTCCTATCAATAATTTCAATCTGGAGCGAGATCTTGGAGTGCGGTACTATATTAGAGTGGCATGCCCGTCACAGTCGTGCCCGGACATAGATACCATCGGAGGTAAGGATTCCCTATATATACCTTATCCATCGACCTGCGATGTCGGTATAGATCAGGTGAGCGGTGCCCTCAGTAATGTCTCTGTCCAGCCTAATCCATTTTCAAGCAATGCTATTGTGACTTTCAATTCAAACATAGAAGGAACATTTACTCTCAAAATGATGGACCTGCTGGGTGAAGTGGTATCGACGAAAGAAATAAATGTAGTGCATGCCAGCAATCAAACTACCATTGAAAGAAATGGTCTTAGCTCTGGTATGTACCTGCTTTCTATTTCAAATGGAGCAGGCTCTGTCACGAGAAAAGTTGTGATATATTAATATTTCAAGACCCAAGAATTCACCAAATAGCTTCCCATCCGAGGTTCTTTGTTTTTTTGCACATCTCTCCCGGATTAGATTTTTATCTATTAGATTTACTTATTATTTAATTAAAACAGATCAAGTATATGAAAGTAGATATCGGAATACCAAAAGCCCACCTCCAGCCATTGGCTACTATGCTCAATACATTACTCGCTGATGAGTATGTACTCTATACGAAGACACGCAATTACCACTGGAATGTCACTGGCAGCAGTTTTATGGAGCTGCATAAATTATTTGAAGGACAGTATGAGGCGCTGGACGAAGCGATAGACGCCATAGCTGAGAGAAGCAGAAAATTAGGCCACTACGCAGTAGGCAGCCTGAAGCAGTACCTCGCTATCACCAGGCTGACAGAAGATGATAAGGCTACAAACTCTAAGCAGATGCTCCTGAACCTGCTCCACGATCATGAGACACTGATCAAGATACTCAGAAATGATATTGCTGTATCAGCCGATAAATATAAAGATGCCGGTACCAGCGATTTTCTCACCGGACTGATGAAAGAGCATGAAGAGACAGCCTGGTTCATCAGGTCCTATCTGTCATAAAACAAGAGCTTATTTCACAGCCTGTTTGAGCAGGTGGCGCTCTGCGATCTGTTTGTAGATATTCAGATCGGGGATGGGGTGGTCTTTTAGTTTTGCCTCTTCATCCCATCTTCGCATAGTGATATTGAGTTCAAACAGCGGATCAGCTTTGAATGCCGCCGCTTCATCCGCAGTCATAGGGCCGCCTTGATATCGGAGGGTATTTTTGCTAGCATCAGAGAGTCTGTTGTAGTATTCCGGATCTGCGAATGTGAGGTAGCGCTTTGCGTTGACGTGTTGCTCTGCGAGGCTGGCCACGCGATCGCTAAAGCCCATCTTTCGAATGAAAGCACCTGCTTCTTTTTCATGGTTGATACGGCCATAGCCGCCCATGGTCTCTTTGGTCTCGCTCTGTATCAGATATCCTATATCGTGAAAGAAAGCCGCCAGTATCACCTCGTCATCATACCCCCCGGTGCGCGCCAGTTCAGCGCTTTGGCACATATGCTCAAGCTGCGATACCTCTTCGCCGGCGTAGTTTTCTGCGCCATGTTTTTCGTATAGGGAAAATATATCCTCTACCCTCTGGTGTATTTCCTGTGCGTTCATATCAATTTATTATTGGGTAAAGGTACAAGATGAATAATAAGAGAGCAAAAGAAGGTGATGTTTTTTTGTTATGATAAAGCTCACATTTCATACATCAGATTGCAGCCACGTATCTCTGTATTGTCCATCCTGCCCAGTACTTCAAAGCTACCATCCTCATATACTCTCCCGAGATCTAATACAGAGAGAAACGAACAGGAGTAGAGATTGGCAAGGTCTATGATATTGAGCGCGCCGGTCCTGTCTGTGCCCACATAGCTTATCGGGTCATATGGGTCCCTTGCTATGACACGCATCCAGGGTGGGCAGCGGAATATACCTTCTCCGATAGAGTAAGCCTGGGATAGCAGCTCAGTCATGCCATATTCCGAGTGAATGGATGAAACGTTGAATGCTTTGCCCAATGTCGTATGTATTTCCTCTCTCGTCAGTTCCTTTCGGCGGCCTTTCATACCACCTGTCTCCATGATGATACTGCCACTTAGGTCCGGTTCATACAACTCTGCAAAGTCAAGCAGGGCGTAGGTTACACCAAGCAGAAATATCTTTTGCTGCTTTTGTTTGGCTGAGGCTATACGGGTATTGAGCTCCTCAAAATCTTTATTGATAAAACCGCTCAGTTCGTTGGCTGAGAGATGTATCAGGTCATCTGCCATATATAGCAGGGATGAAGTGCCCCGGTCCAGATAGGAGGGAAGTAGTGCCAGAAAGCAGTATTGACGAGGGTCTCCGTAGAAAAGCTCAAATGCCCGCAGATAGCTTTGCTCATATAGTGAGATGTCTGCGACCAAATGCCTGCTGGGTATAGCTCCTGATGTGGTACTACTTTCGAATATCTTTTGTGCGGTGAATCCCGTCGCAATTACCTCATGTGATTTGAAAAACTGAACGGGTAGAAAGGGAATATCACTAAGCGAATGGACAGTGTCGGGTGTCCTCCTCATGCTATCGCAAAACTCACGGTACACAGGTGTATGCTCATACTGATAGGCAAATACCTGGTACGCCACCTCGGCAAAACTGCTGCCGGATGGGAGAAATACAAGATCATTTAACTTTTTTAGCAAAGAAAATTTTTGGCAAAATAGCAATAAACGCTTCAATTTTTAGTTTCTTAGCATGGTGAAAAAGATATTGTCAGGCATCGTGTGTTGTGTTTTGTTTACCATGTCAGCATGTGTCAAACAGACCACATATGAACCATACCCTATCCTGACAGCTATATCAGTAGCCCAGACCTCAGTGGGCTGGTATTTTGCTACTCCATATGATGATTCTTTGTCGGTGACGTTATCCTTTACTGATGGTGAAGGTGGTATAGGCCCAACACCCCAATCCGGCAGTGATACTACTACCTTGGTCACATGCAATCATGCTTATGACGCTGCTGCAATAGCTGATCCATTTTATAATATTTATTATTATACCTATCACGCTTCACAGTTCAGCACTGACAGCTGTTTGGATTATATTTATACAGCCTATGTGCCTGATAATGCAAATAACCTATCCCTCAAGGGTACAATACAGTTTTATCCCAAGATAGGATGCCCTCCGAGTGGTAATGTTGATACTCTTATCTTCTCCTGCTTTATCAAGGACCGCAATGGCAAGGTGAGCAATCGTCTCCGTACTCCTCCTATCATCATCACTTGTCAGTGACAAATCCGGAAAACCCTCAAAGGGTTTAGAACCCTTTGAGGGTTGTAAATGGAATTTATCTGAACAGATCGAATGAAGCCTCCTTGTAAAAGAGATTGTCAGGGTATAGCTCCTGATAATAGGTGATAAAGCAAACGTATGTTCCCTGAGGTTGTGGAGCACCTCTGTATGTACCATCCCAGCTCTGGCCCGTAGTATTGTCGAATATCAATATTCCTTTTCTGTCATAGATCTTGAGCGAGGCGATGATAGTGCCATTTGAGGTCAGAATATAATAAGTATCATTTTTATTGTCACCATTGGGGCTGAAAGCACTCGGTATAGCTATCCTGGCGGGAGGTATGCCTACTTTTACTTCCTGACATACTTCTATGGTACAGAGGCTGGAGTCTGTGGCTGCCACGCAGTAGTAGGTAGCTATGAGCGGTGTAGCGATAGGAGACTGAATGGTACTGTCAGACAGATATTCTCCGGGCGTCCATGCGAATGTCATCAATCGTGCTCCCGTGACGGATAACTCTATTGAATCTCCCGGTCCTGCTGAACTATCTGGTGTGGCCGTGATATGGAGGACTAGATGAGTGGCATTATTATTGGGGATGACAGCAACGGATGCTATACCTGTACATCCGAGGCTGTCAGTAGCAGTGACGCTATAGCTTTGATTGCCTGAAGGGCTGACGCTGATAGACTGTGTGGCCCCGCCTGTGCTCCATAGATAGGATGTGCCTGAACCTACGCCATTCACTGTGGCTGACAGGACTGATGTACTGCCCGGGCATATGGTATCTATCGCAGGGATGGTTGTTACTATGACAGAGTCTATATCTACATTCACCGTTGCCGTACCTGTGCAGCCATTAGTGCTGCTGGTAGTCACGGTATATGATTGAGTGGAGGTAGTCGAGACACTGATCTGCTGTGTAGAGTCACCATTGCTCCAGTGATAGCTGACATTATTTACGTTTGGCACGTTCACTATTATATCTGCGGTGCCGCCGGGGCATATTGTGGTATCTGCAGAAATGAAAGTCCCCAGGAAGTCCATATTCACCACAAAACTATGCGATGAGGTACAACTGGCACCTGCGCTCACGGTCACATCATAGGTTGAATTAGTAGTAGGGGAGACAGTAATACTCTGTGTAGTGGCACCCGTGCTCCATGCATAGCTAAGGCCACCACTAGATGTATCAATGATAGTCAGGACAACGGGACTGCCGGGACATACAGCAGTGTCAAGAGCAGGAGAGTATGTGAGGCTCAGTGTTCCCACGCCGATGTATATAGTATCTATAGCTACGCAGGTGCTAAGACTATCGCTGGTCACAGTCACGGAGTATGAGGTCGTGGAATCTGCAAAGAAGCTAATAGTGGGTGTATTATTCCCATTGCTCCAGGCGTATGTCACAGCAGTAGTGCCGGGATTCTGAGCACTCAGGCTCATATTCTGCGGGCTACATACAGATGTACTTGGAGAAAAATTTGGCGAGACCACATACACCGTCACATTGATCTGTTTGACAAAAGTACAGGTATTTTTGTCCGATACTGTGACACTGTAAGGTCCGGTTTGAGTCGCAAGGAAAGATACAGATGGCGTCTGCTGTCCTGTGCTCCAGATATAATATACAGAATCAGATGCAATACCCAAAGCAGTAAGTGTGATCTGCTGATCATTGCAGAGCACTGTGTCATTTGAGGCAGTCGCGCTCAGCCTGACGTATGGTGTAGCGGGGATCGGTACGGCCAGTCCTGTCACCGAACCTCCCGTATCTCCGGGCATGGCGCCATTGCTAACGCCATAAGCACATAGGGTAGATACCAGATCGAGATTGATGCCATTAGGGCCACCCGGTGCAGCAAATGTTATATTGGCAGGGACTGTGGCCTGATTGACCCAGAGTATACCACCGCCGCCGCCGCCGGCCGGCCCCATACAGGAGCGGGTCAGCTGATCATTGTCCAGACTGCCGCCTATACCCCCGCGGGCGATGACAGAGAGATTCCCCGAATATTGATTTACATCGAGTAGTACGGTACCGCCCGCTCCTGCCGCCCCTGCACCATCGCTTCCTGCGATATTGAGCTGATCGATACCGTTTGAGAGTATGAATTGATTATTTCCCACCACTACATTGGCTATGATAAGGCAGATACCACCTCCGTTGGTAGCAGGAGTTCCTTCGCTGTTATTGCCATGGCCGCATCCGCCACCACCGCCCATGAATACTTTATTTTGCGCATTACTATAGACCAGTGATGCCCCACCTACACCGGGGCTCGTGCCCTGACAGACTATGGTCCGGTATACTATCTGCCCACCCAGGCCTCCTGCACCGAAATTGCCGCCGCCGCCGCCTCCGGTATTTTGATTGTCGCCGCCGCCGCCGCCGTTGGCATTTTTACCACTTCCAAAAAAATAAGGATACTCTACTATACCTTCGCCTTTGATAGCACCATGCATACTGTCTGTATAAAAGTATCCATTGAGATTGCCGTAGCAGTTTTGTGAGCTGTCATTCTCGTAAAATCCTCTGAAGCCTTTGCCTGATATGTCGATCGTATCGCTCAGGACAAGAGTATCTGTCTTTAGAAGCAATACGCCGCCTGTATTTCCCTCCCAGCCTTTGCAGGTCAGGACACCGTTTACGGTGGCGGTCTGATATACAGGTAGAGGGATCAGTTGCAGGCTTTGCGAGGGGTCATAGGCATTTTGTATCTGGTAGCGGAACTTGATCGTGTCGCCGAGTATGGAGTCTATGGTTTGTATTTCGTAGTTTCCTGCAGGGCCATAGCTGGTGATATTGCCATAGCTGCTGGTATTGGTCTGATCTATCGTGACTCCCTGCATCTGTATGATCAGTGCCTGTGCGCCCACCTGAAAGAGTGATGGTGTGTCGACGATCACCCTGTTGCCACAGTATTCTATGGCGGTGACCTTACTGTATTTATTTATGATGCCGCTGATATTGGTGTTTTGTGCCAATACGATAGCGGATAGAAACGGGAAGAACAGAAACAGTATAACTTTCCTCATTCAGTCTTATTGTTTTTGAAATTTTATACGTTTTCTTTTGGTTAGACGTACAAAACTACTTTAAGGATGCTATATATGAACGAAAGTTTAACACAATCTTATGTCGATAATCCTACCCCCAAACCCCCTAAAGGGGGCTTAATACACGCGCTTGCTTTTAAAGCCCCCTTTAGGGGATTTTTTTTGGGTACGATCAAATATTTGCCTTGACCTTCTCAAGGGCCTCGAAAAATTTGTCAAAATCCTCCTGGAAAATCATGATGGTGGAACGGATAAATTCCTCGCCATTTTTGCGGCTTTCGGTGATCTTTATCACGCGGTCGCCATTGTGTTTTTCCTTCAGGTCGAGGAAATAGGTCCGCTTGCCCGCCTGCACTTTCTCGTTATAGAGGTCCTTGTCTTGCTTTTCCATGGGTAGTGTTTAGTTTACCCGAATATAAAGAAAAAAATATGAGTATGCTGATGAAGATGGTTTGTCGGGCCAAAGAATAATACCTGCTGTTTTGTAAACATATGCAGATATAGTTTGGCGTGAATTTGGATGGGGTTTAGGATATGATCTCGTCGTTGATTTTTTCACACCATAAAATTAAAACGATGAAAAAGCTACTTTTTGCAACTGCTCTAATGCTTGCCATCAATCTGCTATTTTGTCAGCCACAGCAAACCAACAATACTAATAACAATGGAGGGGATGATTGTCAATGCATTGGCAAAGGAATACAAGCTTACGGCACTTCCACACCACCACCAATTCCCCCAGCCCACATCCTCTTAAAAACATCCTCAGGCTCTCCGACGCCGGAGCAAGGGAAAACCCAGGGGTCAGATCATGATCTGTGGTACTATTATTTTGAGCTTTATTTATCAGAATTGCGTAATTCCGTCTACACCAGAAAGGGAAATTAATACGCATAGATTTGGTTAATTGTGGAGGAGGCTTGAAGCATATGTTTTGGGCCTCTTTTTTTATGGTTTTTTTAGAAGGGATGGAATGTGGTTTTGACAACTTTTTAAAAGTTGTCAAAACTCCAAGTCTCTATGTCTGTAGTCCCCGACCCGCATCACACACTTCAGACTACGGACAACATGGGATGCCAACCACATGAGCAACAGCGAAATTTGCTCCTCGCCTCCCCATCTCATTTATATTTATGGCATCGATAAAAAAAATCAATGACAGTTCATTTTTTTGAGAAATATATTTACTTTGGACTAAAATAAATACATCATGAGATACCTATACACAGTTTTTTTTTCACTGATTGCTTTTTCTGTTTTTTCCCAGCCTGTCATCACATCCTCATGGGTACCATCTATCGGCCAGCAGACTATCATCCATACGTACAATGGTGCCAATGGGCTTAATGAAGGATCCGCTGGTGCCAATCAGGCATGGAACTTAACTGCTTATGATACAATAGGTTCGGAACTGGCATCCTATGTCAGCCCTGCCACTGCTCCTATGGGTTCATCTTTTCCATCGGCTACCGTCTGTGCAGAGAATTCTCCTTTTGGCGGCAATAACTCATATATATATTATGACCTCAATGGCAATGACTACCAGATAGTCGGCGATTATATGCCGACCAGTGATTATTTCGAACAATATTACGTTCCTCAGGATTTCTTCCATTTCCCCTGTACTTATGACTCTGCATTCACTACACTGGCCAGGGTATCAGGTACATTTAATAACGGTACTGCTGGTACCATCAGTGCTTCTGTCACAGTCACTAAGACAGCAGATGCCTATGGCATTTTGACCACTCAGGCAGGCACCTTCACCAATGTACTCCGTTTTAATGTAGTTGAAGATATATATGACACTACCATTCAGGCTTCTACGTCTACTTATACGCATGATCACTATGAGATATTTGAATGGCTGTCCCCGACTGTCAATGGTGTTGTTCTGGCCTCCATCACCCACTCGACTATCAATGGTACTACAGGTACCGATGAAGGGTATTATTCGCAGGCTTCTACTGCCGGTATACAGGACATAGCTGCCACCGGTGTCACTGGTTGGTCTATTATGCCTCAGCCATCCAGCGATCATGCTACTGTAGTGATACAAAGCGATAAAGCAGGAGAGACTGCCGAGATTCAGATGCATGATATGACAGGCCGCCTTGTGTATCAAATATCAAAGACTTTATCATTAGGCAAGAATAACACCGGTGTAGATGTATCTGCTTTGTCTGATGGTGTCTATACCCTGTCGGTCAATGTGGACGGCAAGTATGATACACAGAAGCTAGTGGTAAAACATTAATTAGTCTCACTGATAGTCATAACAAAGCCCACGGTTTATACTGTGGGCTTTGTTATTTGCGGGTCATCGACACCACATAGATTTGACAACTTTCCCAAAGTTGTCAAATCTCCAAGTCACTGGGCTCTCGCTCGCCTCCGGCGAGTGTATTGGCAGGCTTCCAGCCGGAGGCTGGGCATAGTAGCCACTCGCGGGACGCGAGCGGCGGCACAGGAAACATCTTTATTGTATGTGTCATAATTATGATTTAATTCCTAAAACAAATCCTGCTGCTTGCCTTTCGTCTTCCCTTTATTATCAGACTTTACATCCCATTCTACAGTATCGCCTACTTCGAGGTCTTCTTCAGGTTCTTCGTCCTTGGTGGTGTCTACTACTTTCCCCGTCACAAGGTACTGTGAGAGCCTGTTGCCAAGGGCTTTCCAGCCTTTTACATCGATGATCTCTGTGAGCTTGACCTCTGATTCGAGCTTCTCTTTCTCTTTCCCTTTCAGATAGTGGAACTTCACCTGTGGTACTGGCTTAGAAGAGAAGATAGCGAGCTTGGAGTCTTTGTGCTCGGTGATGATCGGAGATTTCTCTTTCTCTTTCTTCAGCTCTATCTTAAATCGTTTGACATAGTATTGTTTGCTATCTCCATCGAAGTAAACACATGAGTACACTCTATCCTTGCTGAATTTCTCCACCAGATAGATGTCGTCCATCTCATATTTATTGGTCACTTCGTAATTGGTGAGCTCGATATTACCATCCTTAAACACCACGAGCACCTGATCTCCAGTATGGAACTCGCCGAGGTATTTTGATTTCTCGCTTTCCTCGCTCACGAGGCGTCCATATTTCTCGTCCAGCCATAGTTTCAGGCCGCCGATAGTAGATACACCTTTTTCCTTGAGGTCCACTTTCCTCACCGGAAACTTGGTCAGAATATTTCCCACAGCGCCGCGGCCTTTGATGTCCAGCGTGCTGAAATCAAAATCAAACTCCTTGATACGCGCATTGCTGTTAGGGTGCAGTTGTACGCGAACTATCTCCGCCTCAGAGTTACTGTTAGCGGTGAAGTACAATATCTTCGAACCAGTGCCCCCCTGCGTGATGTCGTATTCCTTATCACGGGTCACACCTGTTACATTGAAACGCTTCACGAATGCACGCTTCGATGGGCCGTCGTAATAGGCTACGTTGTATGCTGTGCGTTCGTCATTCTTCTGCCACACGGACACATAGATAATGTCTTTGCCCACGAATTTTTTATCGCCGAGACGTGTCACCATCATCTTGCCTGCGCGCGTGATCGCGATGATATCATCGATGTCCGAGCACTCGCAGACGAATTCATCCTTCTTCAGTCCTGTACCAATGAAACCCTCGGCATAGTTGACATAGAGCTTGGCATTATTTGCCACGACATGTTTCACTTCTATGGTTTCAAAGCCTTTGATCTCCGTCCTGCGCTCGCGTCCCTTGCCATATTTCTTGAGCAGTTCCTCGAAGAAAGCTATCGCATAATCATTAAGGTTATTGAGGTCATGTGCCACTTGTTTCAGCGCCGCCTCGACACCTCTGATCTCTTCGTCTGCTTTGAAAGAATCAAACTTTGAGATACGCTTGATCTTGATCTCGGTGAGGCGAGTGATGTCCTCCGTAGTGATCGTGCGTTTGAATTGTTTCTTGTATGGCGTGAGGCCTTTGTCTATCGTAGTGAGGACCGCATCCCATGTTTCGGCTTCTTCGATATTGCGATAGATGCGCTTCTCGATAAATATTTTTTCGAGTGAAGAGAAGTGCCACTTTTCATTGAGTTCGGCCTGCTTTATTTCCAGTTCACGCTTAAGGAGCACTTTGGTTTTCTCTGTTGAAATACGTAGTATCTCATCTACTGTCACAAAGACAGGTTTTTCATCTACGATCACACAGGCATTAGGTGAGATGGATATCTGACAGTCGGTGAAGGCGTACAATGCATCAATGGTCACGTCAGGATCAGTACCGGGTACGAGGTCTATCGTGATGTCGACATGCTTGGCAGTATTGTCAACGACCTTTTTGATCTTGATCTTGCCTTTTTCATTGGCCTTAAGGATAGACTCTATGAGTGATCCGGTGGTAGTGCTGTAAGGTATCTCGCGGATAGAAAGAGTTTTCTTGTCTACCACTTCTATCTTGGCGCGGACCTTGATCCTGCCACCTCTGCCGCCGCTATTATATTCGCTCACATCAGCAAAACCTCCCGTCGGAAAATCAGGATAGAGCTTGGTCTTTTTGCCTTTCAGAATATCTATTGAGCCCTTGATGAGCTCGATAAAATTATGCGGCATGATCTTGGTCGAGAGGCCTACCGCGATACCATCCGTGCCCTGAAACAAGAGCAGCGGAAATTTCATCGGCAGTGTGATAGGTTCTTTCTTACGGCCGTCATAGCTCAGCTGCCACTCTGTGGTATCGGGATTGAATGCTACGTCCTTTGCGAATTTAGAAAGACGCACCTCTATGTATCTCGGTGCAGCAGCGCTATCGCCTGTGCGCACATCGCCCCAGTTTCCCTGCGTGTCAAAGATGAGTTCTTTTTGGCCGATATTGACCAGTGCATCGCCTATGCTCGCATCACCGTGGGGGTGGTACTGCATGGTCTGCCCGATGACATTGGCGACCTTGTGAAAACGCCCGTCGTCCATCTGATAGAGTGCATGAAGGATGCGGCGCTGCACAGGCTTCATGCCGTCCTCGATAGCAGGCACCGCACGCTCCAGGATCACGTATGAGGCATATTCGAGAAACCAGTTCTTGAACATCCCGTCTATGTGTATCGCGTCGTCGGGCTCGCCGTTTTGATGTATGTTTATTTCGTCCATAATTATTAATTCACCTCACCCTGCCCTCTCCAAAGGAGAGGGTGAAGAATGTTGCATTATCCCTCCCCTTTGGGGAGGTTAGGAGGGGTGGTTACGCCAGCTCCAGTTCCATTTCCTGCTCGGCTACGTCTTTTTCTATTTTTAAGTTTGATATAATAAAATCCTGGCGCTCCTGCGTGTTCTTTCCCATGTAGTAATCCAAAAGGCCTTTCACATCCTTGTCGTCCTTTACTATCACAGGGCTGAGGCGGATATCGACACCTATGAAACCCTCAAACTCTTCAGGAGATATTTCTCCTAATCCTTTAAATCGTGTGATCTCGCATTTGTTTTTCAACTTAATGATCGCCGCTTGTTTTTCATCTTCATTGTAGCAATAGATAGTCTCTTGTTTATTGCGCACACGGAAGAGCGGCGTCTCGAGTATCTTCACGTGATCATTGCGCACGAGGTCGGGGAAAAACTGCAAAAAGAACGTCAATATCAGCAGCCTGATGTGCATACCGTCCACATCGGCATCGGTCGCTATTACCACATTCGCATAGCGCAGATCCTCTATTGAGTCTTCGATGTTGAGGGCATGCTGTAGCAGGTTGAATTCTTCATTCTCATATACTACTTTCTTGGTCAGGGAGTGGCAGTTGAGCGGTTTGCCGCGAAGGCTAAAGACCGCCTGCAGGTCAGGATTACGTGCTTTGGTTATAGAGCCGCTCGCAGAGTCCCCTTCCGTAATAAACAGCATGGTGTTCTGACGGTTCTCATTTTTGTCATCACCAAAATGCACCTTGCAGTCACGCAGTTTTTTATTATGAATGTTGGCTTTCTTGGCGCGGTCATTGGCGAGTTTTTTGATGCCTGCTATCTCTTTTCGTTCGCGCTCACTTTGCAGAATACGTTTGAGCAAGGCATCAGATGTCTCCGGGTTTTTGTGCAGGTAGTTGTCGAGGTTTTCTTTGACAAACTCGAGGACGAACTGCTTCATCGTTTTGTCTGATTCCAGCAGTTTATCTGTACCGAGTTTGGTCTTGGTCTGTGATTCGAAGACAGGCTCCTGTATACGAATAGAGACTGCACCAACTATTGCTTCGCGGATATCTACCGTATCAAAATCCTTTTTATAGAAATCACGTACGGTCTTGACTATCGCTTCCTTAAATGCCTGAAGGTGTGTTCCGCCCTGCACGGTATACTGACCATTGACGAAGGAATAATACTCTTCGCCATACTGATTGGAGTGGGAGAGGGCTATCTCGATGTCATCGCTCACGAGGTGGATGATGGGATAGCGCAGGTTCTCTATGTCTTTTTTCTTAGAAAGCAGGTCATAGAGCCCTTTCTGCGAAATATACTTATTGCCATTATAAACAAATGTCAACCCAGTGTTGAGATAGGTATAATTTCTGACCATCTGCTCTACATACTCATTGAGATAGTGGTAGTTTTTGAAGATATGATTGTCGGGGGTAAACTCCACATAGGTGCCATTGTCCTCATTGGTTTTTTCGACCTTATATTCTTTTGTCAATATCCCCTGTTGAAATTCTGCTGTTTTCTTTTCGCCTTCGCGCACAGCATATACCTTGAAGTGGCTCGACAGGGCATTGACTGCCTTAGTACCGACACCATTCAGGCCCACAGACTTTTTGAATGCTTCAGAATCGTATTTGGCACCGGTGTTCATCTTTGAGACTACGTCGACGACCTTACCCAGCGGGATTCCGCGGCCATAGTCACGCACTGTGACCTTGTCCTTGCTGACGCTGATCTCTACTTTCTTGCCATAGCCCATCTGGTACTCGTCGATACAGTTATCGACCGTTTCTTTGAGCAGGATATAGATACCATCGTCCTGCGAGGTGCCATCACCTGTTTTGCCGATATACATACCGGGGCGTTTGCGCATATGCTCGACCCAGTCGAGGGTACGGATATTGTCCTCGTTGTATGTGCCGGCCTGTATTTCTTTTTCTTTTGCCATAGAGACTATTTCACCGCAAAAGCGCAAAAACGCGAAAAGAACAAATATCCATTTACGGTTTTGGCGATCTGGCGGTCAATTCAAATTGCTAAAAATTTTAGCGAAGTTAATAAAGCTGTGAGATTTTGAGCGGGAAGTAATTCACAGGTGGTGTGGAAAGAGTACATAATGGCGTATCAGAATTTACAGAATGGAAGAATGGACAGAATTGATAGAAATTATGCGGTCCAGATCGGCAGGATAGAGCCAGCTGTAATGAGCTCATTCCTCAAAAGCATGATCGAAACCAGCGAGGAGGTATAAAGCACATAGGCATAAGGATGAGAAAGTGTAGTCAGAAAGAGAACGAGGAAAAATTTGACACCACATAGGATAATGAGGCCTTTCTTGCGGTCGGATAGGTAGCGGTAAGCAAAAAGGAAATAGGAGATAGGGACAAGCAATAAGATAGCTAAATTGAGGAACGTGATCAAACGGACGCTATCACCATGAAGGAAAGAAGCAAACCCGACGCTGCCATAATACATGATATAACGGAAGGCTTCGAGAGAAGAGGTGTCATTGAGCAGGCCGACATAGAGAAATGGTATTTTGAAAAAGTAAACCACATCACCCCAGCAGCCTGAGATCGTAAGTATGATGGCCAGTGCCCCTAGTGTGGCAAGAATTGTCTTTTGCGCAGCTTTCGGGTCACGGGTATAGAGCCAGATCAGAGCCGCCAGCAGGGGAGCAGCGATAAAGTACCTGCTCATGATGCATAGCGCCGCAGCTATGCCCGCGAGTATCCAATATTCATAAGTCAGTGCCCAGCATAATAGTGCTACGTAGAATAGTACCAGGGCTTCCTGCGTGAACATCAGGTAATAAGCTGCGCCGCTCAGGACCAGATAACTAAACAAAGCAACAGGCAGTAATAAAATCAGATACTCAGTGCTGAAATGTTTGCGCGAGACCAGACTGGCAATAATGATAGATGCGATAAAGGCCGCAAGCGATGCCCACCTCATATCAAGGCCGATATATAGTGGGATAGTATACGGCAACCAGAAGGCGGGCAAATACACAGCCTGCACGGGACTGCCATAAATAGAAGTAATGGGAGCATATACATGCTGATAAGCGAGATAGCGATGTGCCATCTCGCGGATGAACAGCAGCATATCGCTCATCTGTATATCAAGCGGTGTGGTGTAGATGTGAGCGCGAAAAACATTCATGATCCAGTTAGCGATGAGTAGTGTAGCCGTGATATAGAGAAAGTAAGTATAGCGGCCGTAACAGTCGGGGGCAATTTGTTTTGCATTGATATCATTGGTCAAAGCAATAAAGCACATAGTGATACCTGACATGGTATAAATGATGGTAGCTGCTGAAACGCCATATCTGGCGAAAAGCAAACAGGATATCTCACAGAGAGTAAGAATGGTGAGGAGTAATATCTTGGTTTGTCGGGTCATGAAAATAATAGCTGAAGCAAATCAAATGTAAATTTATCTCTTGCAAAGACGCTAAGTTATTTTCACACAAAGAGCACTAAGGACACAAAGAGACATTTGCTCAGATTATTTCTCTCTCGCAAAAGCGCAAAATAAATTGCTCGCGAAGGCGCGAAGAAAAATCACATCTCTCTCACAAAAATGCGGAAATACTGGAGACGCAAGATGTTGCGTCTCTACGATAGGCATACGCGCCTTGTATTCCATTCTTAATTCTTCACTCTTAATTCTTCATTTCTCCGGTCTAGTGGACTTTCTTGCCTATCCAGCTAGTACCGTTGATTAATGTGTTGCCTGACTGTCCAGCGAAAGCATTAACGGTTATCGAATCAGAGTATATATTGAAAACTGTCAGGTTGCTGCCGATCATACCATATAGAAATTCTGTACCGCCTCCCTGATAGTAGGGTAGGGTAACTGGATATGTAGCAAAAGAATCACTATACAAACTCAATACACCCGAAGATATTTTTGATATAGTGAGCATACATTGACCGTAGACAGTATCCCATGGGGTACTATTTTCTGCGCTGACTGTCACCCAGTATTTGCCCACTACCTGCGAATCCGGATAAATGGTGGTGAAACTATCGATTACTGACATGAAAGTGCCAGTCCTAACAGCCCAGGTGTAGCTGGTGCCGTAATTCAGACTACTGGTCCATGTATATGATAAGCTATCAGTCAGTATACTATCAACAGCCGGCCCGTTCTGCTGCAGGTTGAAATAATATAAATAGAGCATGTATGGCCCTGTTAGATTATTTACACTCCATTTGAAGGTAGGCGTTAGGCTTGTATAAGCATTATGGATCGGGCTGATCGGTGTGATAGAATATGTGGCTGGTGGATGGCTAGGTGGATTATTAGGCGATTGGGCCGATTGGGACTTTTCTTTCCGGCATGAAAATACCAGCAGCAAAGCAGCTATCAGAAGTATGATGTATCTTTTCATATGAAGTTCTTCTTCAAATATACAGAAAATATTGTGTATCTATATATATGTCGATTGAGACGCAAGATATTGCGTCTCTAAACTGTACGAACACGCTATTGTATTCCATTCTTAATTATTCATTTCTTCGTTTAGTGGACTTTCCTGCCCGTCCAGGTGATACCATTTGAGCCTGATATGTGACCCCAGCCATTGAAGGCACGGATGGTTATCGAATCCGGGTATACATTGAAAGATGCCGCGTCAGAAGTAGGATCACCATAGAGATATTGTGTATACGGTTCGTAGGAAATGCTGACCGGAAATGCAGCGAAAGAATCACTGTACAAGGTCAATGTACCCGGGGCAACTATTGATACCGTGAGTATACAGTGCCCACATACGGAATCCCATGAATTGTAGGGGGAAGTGTTTACTGAGTCGACAGACACCCAGTATCTGCCCACTAGTTGCGAATCCGGATAAATGGTGGTGAAACTATTGGTATCTGACATGACAGAGCCGGACCTCACAGCCCAGGTATAGCCGGTACCGTAATATAGGCTGCTGGCCCATGTATAGGATAAGCTATCAGTATGTATACTATCGGTAGCAGGTCTGTTCTGCTGTGGGTCGAAATAATACAAATAAAGTGTGTATGGCCCCGTTAGATTATTTACACTCCATTTGAAGGTAGGTGTTAGGCTTGTATAAGCATTATGGATCGGGCTGATCGGTGTGATAGAATAAGTGGCTGGTGGATTATTAGGCGATTGGGCCGATTGGGACTTTTCTTTCCGGCATGAAAATACCAGCAGCAAAGCAGCTATCAGAAGTATGATGTATCTTTTCATATGAAGTTCTTCTTCAAATATACAGAAAATATTGTGTATCTATATATATGTCGATTGAGACGCAAGATATTGCGTCTCTACAAAAGGCATATCGCCTCTGTATTCCATTCTTAATTATTCACTATTCATTATTCATTCGCTCAGGGGTGTACCCACTGGCTCTGGTAGCTGTCGGTCTGGGTATGTGGTGAGGGCACGCTGTCAGGATAGGTGATAGTGTAGTACAGCACCAGCACACTGCCTGATATGATGCCGCTTCCGGTGATATAGTGCGCATTGCTGTCAGGCGCCTGATAGGGTATGGTGAGTGTATCGGCATTGGTCACTGCTATGACATTATTCACGAATGCCCCGTTGCCGACATTGGTCATGAGTACTTTCAGGATGCTGGCGGGGCTGGCTATGATGGTAGCAGAGTAGGTATAGATGCTATCCTGGTTTTTGCTCTCGCTCACGGTGTAGTATAGGTTCTCAAACTGAGCCCTGATCTCTGTCGCGCAGTTTGGGTTGGCATAGCCTGTCTGGCAGACCTTGCTGCAGGACGATATGAGCAGCAGGATGGTGCCGAGCAGCATATAGATGCTGAAAGAGAGCTTGTTTTTCAATTTTATCAGTTTAACTGAGTATGACATAGTGAAAGTAGCAAACAAACAGGGAAAGAAAAAGCAACGGAAAGCTTGTCTATCCAGTCTTCATATAATTGTAAGCAGTAGTCAATCTGCCAGTTTTGTCATTAAGTACAAGTAACTGTTAAAATTTAGAATTTGGCTTTGAAATAATTGTTAAGTTTGCTAGTAACTATAAACACTGCTGCGTATGAAGAATTTTACCCGGATCACTTGTGCTTTTTTTGTTTTTGCGATGACTTTACTGACACATCCCGTGCAGGCATCGCATCTCAAGGGCGGCGATACCTATTTCGAATGTGTAGGTACCGGCGGTCAGTATGTACTTGTCTTTTCCTGCTACTATGCCTGTGAGGCTACATCGATAGCTCCAGACCCCGATCCTGCTGATTTCAGCTGGACGCTGACCAGCAGCTGTGGTACGGTGCCAGCTACGATCACGGCCGCCACAGCCACCACGGCTGCGGATGTGCCGCTCTACTGTACGGGTGTGCTGACGCAGTGCGACTACGGATTCCCATATAGTAATGCCCCTCCGGGTGCTCCGGTGGGCACGCTGGTGATCACCTATACCTCTGCCCCTTTTACGATACCGCCAGGCTGCACGGTGACCGCAGACATGTACTTCAGCGCGCGTAATGCAGCTATCAGCAACCTGACCAACCCCAGCTCACATGGTATCAATATCGAGACCACCATCACTGCTCCGCTCAGTGGCAGCTGCCAGTATAACCCTCTCTTTGCGGCATATCCGGTCGATGTATTTTGTGTCAATCAAACTGCCAACTTCTCTCAGGGCGCTATCGATCTGGGCGGTGACTCACTGACCTATACCCTCATCAATCCGCAGGATGCAGGCGGTATACCTATCCCGTTCATACCGGGGTGTACACCCGGCAATCCGCTAGGTGTGGGCAACGGCACAGGCTTCGCATCTTCTTTCAGTTTTGACAGCACTACAGGCAATATCAACTTTACACCGACAGCTACCGGTGACTATGTACTCGCTATACAGGTCAATGCCTTCTCAAACGGTATGCTCGTAGGTACTACCATGCGGGACATACAGTTTTCGGTCATACTCTGCGCCAATAATAACGATCCGCCGATACTCAACGCAGCTTTCACCACCAGCGATGTGATCGGCGCGACCGTCTTAGACAGCAATCATATCGGGGTCTGCCCCGGTGAGCAGGTCACGATCAACTTTACGGTCATTGAGCCGGATTCATTCTCCTTCGTCCGTGATTCGAGCAATGTACAAGCTTCGCTGCCGGGATCTACGATCTCGATCACGCAGACAGGAGGTGTATTTGATACTGCGCATATAGTAATAACATGGACACCGACCGGCTCTGACAGTGGCTTTCATTATTTCCTGCTAGAGGTCAGTGATACTACCTGCCCGCTGCCCGGCCGCAATACGTATGCCTTTGTGGTATCCGTGCTCAAAGGCGTCTATGCCGGCCCTAACCAGGTATACTGCGACGGCGGACAGCCTGTCACGATCTATGCATCAGGGGCTAACCACTATCTGTGGACCGACAGCGCCACGGGCGGCCCGCCTGTAGGCGTGATCAGCTATGGGCCTGACAGTTCGTATATCGTCGTCGCGCCATCGTCCATACCGCTGGGTACGAGCGTGGGCTATGTGGTCAAAGGCGACCTGCTGGGCTCCTGCAAGAACAGGGACACAGTCTCTGTCAAAAATGCTCCGCTGTTTGCGCTCACGGCCAGTACGGCCCAGGCATCTATATGCAAATTTACCGCTACGACACTTAGTACTACCACCACGCCAAACAGTGTGGGGCCATATACCTATCAGTGGTCGCCGGCCTCCTCAGTGATCGCGCCTACAGCAGGTACTACGGCCACTACAGGACTGCTCAATACTACTGAGTTTTATGTCACAGCTACCGCGATCGGGGGCTGTGCTATAACGGATAGTGTGAATGTGTCTATCAACGGCGCCGCGCCCGAGATATTTATTACCACGTCCAATAACTATGTCTGCCATGGTGATACCGTCACGCTCAGTACTCAGGTATTTGCAGAAAACCTCGTGACCTGCGGTACGGTAGATACCTGCGTAAACAATAACCTGCTTTTTGAAATACCAGTCAATAATGATACAAACAGCACTACGGGTGGTACTTTTGGTACAGCTGTATACTGCTCACCTTTCATGGGTAGCTATAATTCCTACAAGGCGCAGTACCTCTTTACCAAGCAGGAGCTGAATGCAGCGGGCCTGTCATCAGGTTCATTCACCGATCTTTCGTTCTTTGTGAAACAGGTCAACAGTAGCGCAGGCTATGATACATTCACCCTCAGTATGGGCTGTACCAATCTGGACTCACTGACCAGTTTCGTCAATAACCTGCAGGAGGTCGTGCCGCCTCAGTATGGCGCCAATGCGGTATACCCCAATCAGGGATGGACGCCGCTGCCTTTTACCCATTTCTATAACTGGGATGGCGCTTCCAATATCATCGTACAGGTCTGCTATACCATCAGTTCATCCATCACCAGTCAGGATGACTATGTATCATTCTCCACCACATCATACAATGGCTCGTCATATATAGCGGGAGATAACTTTACTACAGGGGTCAATGGTTGCGACCTGGGGCCGGGCTCTGATCTGCCGGCGGAAGCACTCAATACCAGGCCGAACATCAAGTTTGGTATGTGTGCGCCAAATATACTCAAGTACCAGTGGTCACCTGCCACGCTGCTCTGCGATACATGCCCGGTCACACAGGTCATCGTAAATTCGAGTAAAACATATGAGCTCGTCGTGACGGCGGGCAGCTGTTCCAACGATACCACTGTCTCGGTGTTCGTCAATCCGCACATAGGCAGTGTAGCCCTGACCGACACGACACTATGCGTAGGCGATACAGTACAGCTGGGAGTTTCGCTGACCAATGCTCCTGTGAGCCAGTGCCAGCTCGGATACACTGTGACATCGATTCCATACAGCGCGGTGAGCGGCAGTCCTACTCCGGTACAGCCGGTGCAGTATGTGGATGCCTTCGGCAATACCTATTCTACTGACGATGGTACAGCGGGACCATTCGGTGTCGGCTTCAATTTCCCATTCTATTGTCAGGATTACAGCCAGTTTTATATCAACTCAAATGGCTGGATCACTTTCCTATTCCCATATCCTGCTACTGCCGGCTATCAGGAATACACCGCACAGACCCTGCCACCGGGACCAGGAGGCCTCAACCCTCAGAAGGTGGTAGAGCTCATGATGGGCAACTATAACCTCGACGATGGTTTCGGCCTGGGCGGCGGCAATACCGCTTATTTTGTCACAGGCTCAGCACCAAACAGAGAGCTCGTTGTACAGTTCAATAATATGCAGGATGAGTCAGGCAGCTACACTACCTCGGGTGAGATACACCTCCATGAGACATCGGGCGTCATAGATATCCTCATCTCATCGAGTGACTATTTCGGTACTAACCATACTACCGGTGTCAAAGACACTATCGGCTATGGCACTGCCGCACCGGGCATGAACAATCAGCAGTATACCGTGACCACACCTGTGGCCTGGAGGTTCACTCCGGAGTTTGGGCCGAGCGTAGCGGTCAACTCATCTGTATGGTCGCCAAATAACTTCCTGAGCAATGACTCGATCACTAACCCACTGGCATATCCCACGACCTCTCAGACATACTATGTGACCAGCGAGCTCGTGATCAATCAGTACACTCATCCGTCACTCTGTGCGGTGCATGATACAGTGACGGTCAATGTAGATAGCTTCCAATATCAATACAGTCTTTCCGTATCGCCTGCTACGATATGTCCGGGAGATACAGCGCAAATCACCTTTAACACTCAGGGCAATCAGGTTTCCACCTATACATGGACACCTGCATTCGGACTCTCATCTGCTACTATCGCCAGTCCCAGTGCATCGGTATTTGATACTACTACCTATCATATCCTCGCAGTAGACAATCACGGTTGCAAAATAAATGACAGTGTGGAAGTATCCGTGCTCCCTACACCTACACTGGTACTGACACCTGACTCTATCGTATGCTACTCTGACTCGATATTGCTGACATTCCCTGCAGGAAGCTATACCAACTATCAGTGGTACCGTATCGACTCTGTGACAGGAGCGAGGACACTGGTCAGCTCAGGGCCTAATAATACATCTGTCTATGCGCATCCTCAGAGCGGCTATATAGTCGAGGTGACACCGACCGGTGGCGGCAGCTGCAACTACTTTACCAATATCGTCTATGTAGATTCATTCATCAGGCCACCGCTACTCGTCATTGATAGTTTCGGTCCGATCAATATCTGTATAGGCCAGCATGCAGTACTCGAGACTGAGCAGGGTTTTACCAATATACAATGGACACCTGCCAGCTATGGTTCACAGACTTCATTCCCTGTCACCACGCCGGGTACTTTTTCTTACACGGCCTTAGATCCAAATGGCTGTCTCGAATATTCAAACACCGTCTCCGTGACAGTCAACCCGCTGCCGATATTCGCCGTCACTGCCAGTGCTAATCCTGTCTGTGTGGGCACTACTGACACACTGGTAGCCAGTACTACACCGCCGGCCACTACGATCACATGGATCAGCCAGCCAGCCGGCAATACACTCATCACAGCTACCACCGGTACCTATCATCTCACGGCCGATCTCGGAGGCTGCGTGAATGATACCTCTATCGTGCTGCTGGGAGCTACCCCGCCTGCAGTGAGCATACCTGCCGCGATCGTAGGCTGCGGATGTCCATCAGATACGGTGATCACTGCGCTACCATCTAATGGTGCTCCGCCATATACCTATATATGGTCAAACGGAGGCACTGGCCCTACTACGGTAGATAGTGTCATAGGAAACTATACCTACAGCGTGGTAGTGACCGATGCTAATCACTGTACTGCGATGAGCAATGTACTCGCCAGTACGATCAACTGTCCGAATGTCAATATATCCATAGCTCCGGCCACTGATACGATATTCGAGAGCGATACTGCCATACTCACTGCCACACCGGTCATCAGCGGGTCTAACTATGCATTCGTCTGGAGCAATAGCAATACGACGACCGTGCTCGCACCTGCAGCCAGCATCACAGGTGTGATAGGCGACAGCCTCGGGGTAGATACCGTCTATCTGCTCGTGACCGACAATGCCACACAGTGTACCTATCCTACCTATGCTATCATCCATGTCATCGAGTTTGGTGCATTCGCCATGCCGACAGCCTTCACGCCAAACGGCGATGGCAAGAACGACGTGTTCTACCCGCAGTTTAACGGGCCTAACTCTCCGGCACATGCTACAGCATTCAGGATATATGACAGGTGGGGACAGATGATATACGACAATCCTAATGCACCGGGATGGGATGGCAACTATGGCGGCAAAGCGCAGCCGAGTGAAGCATACATGTACTTCATCACGGTAGAGTACCCTGACCCTGCCGATCCTACCAAGACAAAAACCAAATCCGTCGAAGGCAGTGTGATGCTATTAAGATAGGAGGATAATTTAAATTACAAGGCCAGGCATCATGCCTGGCCTTTTTTGTTTTTGTAAGGGGGAATGATATCACGCTATCGGCCGCATTCAAAGCAAAACGTCATCACGGAATTTTTCTACTTTTTTAAAATGTACAATTTAAAAAATTGTAGTAATCCTTTTCCTCCATTCGCGGGAGGCGGGCGGAGGCTGGAAGAGCGAAGCCACAAAGAAATTACCTCACTACCACAAACCTGATCGGCTGTGCGCCAAGCACTGCTAGTGTATAAACTCCTTCAGCAGCATCAGGTAGTTCTATCATCTCATTATCTGATCTGATGGAGCTCTGTATGATGACATGGCCTATCATATCGGTGATGGTATAGTCGCTGCCGATGCTACCTGATGTCTGAAGCGTGAATGAGCCTTTGTTGGGATTGGGGTAGAGGTGGATGGTTTGGTTTGAGCTTATGGTAGTGAGGCCAGTAGCGACAGATAACTGCAAGGTCACGATACTATCGCAACCTGTGGCACTGATGAGAGTGTCAACATAAGTGCCAGACTGGTTATAAGTATGTGTCCCCACTGTAACTGATCCACTCTGGTTTATAGTATCTGATATATGCTTTGCAATAACAGGGTTGACAGATAAGTTGAGAATCATTATACTATCACAGCCATAAACATTGGTCAGAATGTTATTATAACTACCCTGTGAAGTCAAGATCTGATTGCCAAAAGTAAATGTATCGCCCTGGCAGATAGTTTGACCGATATTAGATATGCTAGAGTTGCAGTATGCACTGGTATCACTGACAAAGACCCAAGTCGCACCAATGGTGTTATTGTCTGATATACCACCCTCAATAGCTATACTGCCATCAGCGGAGAGGGCTGCAGAACGACCTTGATCACAAAATTGTCCTACAGACCCGGAGCCAACCAGCTTGTTGCCCTGCTGTGTCCACAGAGTGCCAGAACGGGTAAACACCCATACAGCTCCATACAAACCATCAGCAAGTCCGCCGACTATAGCTGTTGTCCCGTCTGCAGAAAGGGCTACCGAGATCCCTTGCTCGGGCCTCCCCACCACACCCGTGCCCACCAATTTAATGCCCTGCTGCGTCCATGTATTGCCGGAACGTGTAAATACCCATGCCGCACCTGTATCATTGTCATCAAATAATCCGCCCACGATGGCCGTATTTCCATCGGCAGAAAGGGCCACTGAGACCCCTTGATTGGCAACACCCACTGCCCCTGTACCTACCAGCTTACTACCCTGCTGGGTCCAACTGCTTCCAGTGCGGGTATATATCCAGGCTGCACCTATAGAGCTATCATCCTGATATGCGCCTACCAGAGCCGTGTTTCCATCGGCGGAGAGAGCTACAGCGCAGCCTTGATAGCTGACTCTCACAGCCCCTGTGCCTACCAATTTGCTGCCCTGCTGTGTCCAGGTATTGCCTGATCGTGTGTATATCCACACTGCACCCATATAGCTGTCATCATACTGTCCACCCACAATGGCAGTATTGCCATCAGCAGAGAGTGCTACAGAAGTGCCTTGCCATGCCTTTCCCACTGCTCCAGTGCCGACGAGCTTATTCCCCTGCTGCGTCCATGCATTGCCTGTCAGCGTATATATCCAGGCTGCACCTGTTAGGCTATCATCCTCTTCGCCCCCCACTATAGCCGTAGTGCCATCGGCAGAAAGGGCTACAGAGCGTCCCTGCTCAGCTGTCCCCGCCGCCCCTGTGCCCACCAATTTACTACCCTGCTGTATCCAACTGTTGCCGTAGCGGTGATATACCCAAGCCGCACCTATAAGATTATTATCACCCAAACCACCGACTATGGCTGTTTTGTCGTCTGCAGAGAGAGCTACTGAGATGCCTTGAGCCGAAGCTCCCACTGCGTCATTACCCACCAGTTTATTACCTTGTTGAGTTTTTGGGAAACCAGTGGGGGTGACAGTAAAATTACCACTACCCGAGGCAGTGCCGCCTGATGTCATCACAGACACACTACCGGTCACCGCCCCCGGCATGACCATGCCTACGAGGGAATCACTACTGCCCGAAACAAGTATAGCAGATACGCCGCCTATGGTAAAGGCCGTAGGGCTGCTGAGATTAGTACCTGTGATGGTGACCAACGTACCCACGGGCCCACTGGCAGGACTGAAGGATGTGATGGTCGGCACCTGTGAGAAGGCTGAGAAATAAATTAAAAAAAGAGCAAAGAGGATATGAATTTTTTTCATGGGCTGTATTGATAAGCTAAAGATAGAAGGAATATTTTATGCTATCATAAAATGTACAAGGTCTTGGAGTAGAAACATAAAATGGCTATTTTTGCATTTAGTAGATTATTAAAGCAAATACATGTCGATTATTGCATACTTTTGGTGCCTTTGGGGCTTGTGTCTTTGTGCGCCGATGAACTTAACGTCCCGTTTCAGTTTATTAGTCACAAATGGAGAGATGTGTTTTATTCTTCCTGTAGCCAGATGTTTCGCTGTGCTCAACATGACAAAGTTTGGGGCCAAGTTCCAAAATCTTTGTCATCCCGGAAGGAACCGGGCGCTTCTAAACATCATAATGGGCGAACGAAACGAGAAAAAAGAGGAAATAGCTGACCAAAAACCAAATTCAGTTATACATCTTACAAATAACCATATTAAATTATTTTATGTTTATTTTGCTAATTATTAATGACCTAAGATTTAGCTGAAAATTTACTCAATATGCGGAAAATAGGATTATTTATATGTATAAATGAAAAAAAATGCGGACTGGGATTTATGGGATTAGTGTGATTATGGGATTATATGATTGCGAGATTATAAGATTGCAGGATTTTGACTCTCGCATGACAGGTGTGCTGGTCGGCGACCAATATCGGCAGCGGAACTTTAACAGCCAGTTTGGGATGATCAGGGTATATGTCTGCGGGGATTGCTTCACGTTTAGCATGTTTATTTTTACATTGGTAAACGTTCGCAATGACGCACTTTTTTGTATGATTGAGATCTAGGTTTGGATTACGCCTACATTGAATGGCTTGGTGATAGGGGCGTTGTTGGCTGCTTCAAGGCCCATAGAGATCACCTTACGTGTCTCCAGCGGGTCAATGATGCCATCTGTCCAGAGGCGTGCCGCGGCATACTTTGGATCAAGGGTACTGAAGTAATGTGCTTTGATCTTGTCGAGGAGTTTCTTCTCTACTTCGGGATCAATGACCTCGCCTTTGGCTTTGAGCTGCTGGACCTGTATCTGGAGCATGACCTTAGCGGCTTGTTCACCGCCCATGACAGCTATCTTGGAGCCGGGCCAGGCATAGATGAGACGCGGATCGTAGGCCTTGCCGCACATGGCGTAGTTGCCTGCACCGTAGGAGTTGCCAACCACGATGGTGAACTTTGGCACGACGGAGTTGGCCACTGCTGCGACCATTTTGGCACCATCCTTGATGATGCCGCCCTGCTCGGAGCGCGAGCCGACCATAAAGCCGGTGACATCCTGCAGGAAGACAAGTGGTATCTTCTTCTGGTTACAGTTCATGACAAAGCGGGCAGCCTTGTCAGCACTGTCGGAGTAGATCACCCCACCGAATTGCATCTCGCCCTTCTTGCTCTTGACGACCTTGCGCTGATTGGCTATGATGCCCACCGCCCAGCCGTCGATACGAGCATAGCCGCAGATGATAGACTGGCCGTAGAGTTCTTTGTATTGTTCGATGGTGCTATTGTCCACGAGACGTTTGATCACCTCCATCATGTCGTACTGCTTGGAGCTATCATCGGGAATGATGCCGTAGATGTCTGATTCTTTGAGAGCGGGCTTGGCGGGAGCAGCGCGGTCATAGCCGGCTTTGGTCTGGTGGCCGAGTTTGTCGACGAGCTGGCGTATCTTTTCGAGGCACTCTTCGTCGTTCTTCATCTTGTAGTCGGTCACACCGCTGATCTCGCTGTGAGTAGTGGCACCGCCGAGTATCTCGTTCTCGATGTCCTCGCCGATAGCAGACTTGACGAGGAATGAACCCGCGAGGAACACAGAACCTGTGCCCTCGACTATCAGCGCCTCGTCACTCATGATAGGAAGGTAAGCGCCACCGGCCACACAGCTACCCATGATAGCCGCTATCTGCGGAATGCCTGAGGCCGACATGACGGCGTTATTGCGGAAGATGCGGCCGAAGTTCTCCTTGTCAGGAAATATCTCATCCTGCATCGGGAGGAAAGCACCGGCGCTGTCCACGAGGTATATGATGGGGATACGGTTCTCCATAGCGATCTCCTGTGCACGGAGGTTCTTTTTTCCAGTCATCGGGAACCATGCACCGGCCTTGACTGTGGCGTCGTTTGCCACGATCATACATAGACGTCCTTTGACATAGCCCATCACGGTCACCACACCGGCGCTCGGGCAGCCGCCCTGCTCGGGGTACATATCATATGCAGCATAGAGGCCGATCTCTATCTGGGGTGCGCCTTTGTCTGTCAGTAGTTCTATGCGCTCACGGGCAGTGAGTTTACCTTTTTCTTTATGCTTTTCGATAGACTTCTTGCCACCACCGGCTTTGATCTGCTCCCCGATCTTCCTGAGGTCAGAGATCATCAGCTTCATGTTGTCTTCATTGCGGTTAAACTCGAGATTCAGCTTTTCGCTCATGTATTGTTGTTTTTTGGCGACGCTAATATAGGAGAATAGTGAATAATGAATAACGAATAGATAATAATGAAAGACAGGTTGTGAAATAAAAACGGCCATCATTTCTGACGGCCGTTTACACGTTTCCCTGGTATTTATTAGTTGGCCTTGACGAATTTCAGTCTTGTTGTGTTACCATTTACTTTGACCTCGATGAAGTATATGCCATCTGTGAGCTGACTCACATCCACTTGGTTCTGAGATGGTGATTTGGTATTAAGTACGATCTGTCCATTGATGTCATATATGGTTGCATTGTCTATTTTCTGACCGGCAGCATTGATCACGATCTCTGAGTTAGCCGGGTTGGGATAGACAGATATAGTATTTGCATTGCTGATACCATTGACACCGAGCACCTGACTGGCCCTGACATTAAAGTTGACCATCGGCCCGCCGCCATATTTGAAAGCATAGAAGGAAGAATCGCAGAATATAAAACTGCATCCGCTATTATCACTCACTGTCAGGCATATGGTATAATATCCTGGTACAGCGTAGGTATGATTGGGAAACTCCTGAGTGGATGTATCGCCATCTCCAAAACTCCAAAGGAAGTTAAGCGGCGTATTGCTGGCGAAATAAATCATGCCCCAGTAATAACCTGGTATAGCTGAATCTGGGTATACTACTAAGTATATCTGGCACGGAGTATAGAATGTTTGTGAGTCTACTACTGTCTTGCATGCACTTGCGACACAACCTGTGGTGTCAGTTATGGTCACACAGTAGGTAGTTGGAGTATTGAGCGCTACATTGACTACCGGATCAGGTGATGTACTGCTGAAAGTGCTGTCTGAAGTACAAGACCACTGATAGGTATATGGACCTGCACCGGCTGTCACGCTGGTAGAGAGTGTAAATGTAGTACCAAAACTGGTCTCATTGACAGCCACTGAGCAGTTATTGATATTAGATACAGAGACTGACGATGTGCTGGTGTCTGCACATGCTGAGTCAGCCACATATGCCATCACTGTATAATTGCCTATAGTAGTATAATTGTGTATGACTGATGTGCCTGATCCTGTGTGGCCGTCACCGAAATTCCAAGTGATCTGTGCAGTAGGAGAGAAGTTGCCATTAGCCTGAAAATTATACACTGCATTGCTGATCTCAAACTGACTGATGGTAACAGCGCATGAGTAAGTGCCGGTAGCGGGGCCAAAACGATAGAATTTATTTGTTATCGGAAGGGTATTAAAATTGTGAGCACCGAACCCCATATAGCCCGCACCATTAGCTTGGCCATCAGCTCCAGCATAAAGAGCTGAATCAGGGAATAAACCCCAAAGTAGCCATGAATCTGAAGCAGGAGTGTATTTCCACACCTTGTTCGAAGGGGCAGTACTATTTGCATAATAGACGCTGCTTTGATCGAGCCCCGAAACTACATAACCTTCTCCGTTGAGCACAAAGGAGAACCCTCCATCTATCGCGTCCCCGGGAAATGGATTCAACAATGTCCAATTGTCTGTAGTATCAGTATATTTATACCAGTCGCTTTCGATAAAATAACTTCCCATTCCATCACTTGTTACCCCCATTCCGGCATAAGCATTACCACCAATGACAAAATATGACATTGCTTGTCGAGCGCTACCAGGGAAATTGTTTTTTTGTGTCCAGCTATCTGCTATAGGATCATAGCACCATACATCATTGACATATGGTTTGAATCCGCACGCTACATAGCCCTTGCCATTTAGGGTAAAGTTTGCAGTAGTATAGCGAGTAGAACCCGGAAAAGCTGCTTTCTGTGACCAGGTATCGGCAGATGGATCATATTGCCATGTGGTACTCGGACCTTCACCGGACCCTGTAGAGTCCCATCCATTTACTACATATCCGTAATTTCCGATAGAGAAACCACTGGCCCCATATACTTGTGTTCCCGGAAAATTATTTTTTTGTGACCATGTATTTGTGGTAGTGTTAAACTGCCATACAGCATAATTCATAGGGGCAGGATAACCCCCTACGGCATACTCGCTAACAGCCCAACCGGAGACAAAATAAATATTTGAGCCAATTGTAAAACTGGCGGGTGCATAAAGTGTGGTACTTAGCGAGGGCATATTGGTCCAAGTATAATTCTGGGCCTGAGTGCTATTGAAAAACAATGTGAATAACAAGATAGCTAGTAAGCTATTTATAGGATTTGAATTAGGTAATAGGAGTTTAGTTCTTTTCATACTCATTGGCTTTGGGTTTTATGTTCTTTTGGTTTGATGATATAGACGTTAAATGTACTAAATAGGTGGCATGATTGCATTAGCTATTTTTAATCTATGCTTACATGTTCAGAAATAGCTATTATAAGCTTAACATAAAAGTATACTTATATTTCATTGTCTGAGTATGATTATTTATTACTTGTTTGATAGGATTTTACTTTAGAAGAAATGTATAAGCGTGTCGTTTTTATGTATAAGCGTGTCGTCATTTTTGTTAAAACTGAATTCAAATTGAGTAGCACTACTATTGAGTCGCTTGTAAATAAAAACGGCTGCCATTTCTGACAGCCGTCCGTTATTAAAATTTCTTAGTTGGCCTTGACGAATTTCAGTCTTGTAGACGTACCGTTTACTTTGACCTCGATGAAATATATACCATCAGTCAGTTGGCTTACATCCACTTGATTCTGAGATGGGGATTTGGCATTAAGTACTGTCTGTCCATTGATATCGTAGATGGTTGCGTTATCTATTTTTTGGCCTGCTGCATTTATTGTTATCTCGCTATTAGCAGGGTTAGGATAGACAGACACAGTATTAGCCTTAGTAATATTATTGACACCCAGGGCAGATACCACTACCTCATTGGTTACATTGAATTGTGCCATCGGGCCGCCACCATATTTGAAAGCATAGAAGGCTGAGTCGCAGAAAGTAAAGCTGCATCCATTACCGTTGCTCACGGTCAGGCATACAACATAATATCCCGGTACGGCATAAGTATGGTTAGGAAACTCCTGAGTAGATGTATCGCCATCGCCGAAATTCCACAGATAGCTGAATGGGCCCGGGCCACCGACATAAATGACACAGTTGTAATATCCCGGTATAGCTGAGTCAGGGACCACTATGATAAATGCCTGGCATGGTGTGTAGTATGTCTGTGAGTCCACTACTGTCCGGCAGGCCGACGCTACACATCCTGTAGTATCAGTCACAGTCACACAATAGGAGGTTGGTGTATTGACCGGCACTGTGACCACCGGATCAGGAGATGTGCTGCTGAATGAACTGTCCGTTGAACATGACCATTGATAGGTATAAGGGCCTGCACCTTGTATTACACTGGCAGAAAGATTAAACAGAGTGCCATAGTTGTTACTGTTCAATATTACAGAGCAGTTATTGATATTTGAGACATTGACGGTGGTATTGGAACTGTCGGAGCAGGCCGAATCTAGTACATATGCTGTAGCAGTATAGTTGCCCACTGTAGTGTAGTTATGTATCACTGAGGTTCCGATGCCAGTAGAGCCGTCACCGAAGTTCCAAGTGATCTGCGCAGTAGGAGAGAAGTTACCATTGGCCTGAAAGTTATATACTGCATTGCTGATCTCATATTGGCTCACACTCACAGTACATGAGTATGGAGCTGTACCCGGCCCATAGCGATAGTACCTGCTCGTATTTTCTGAGCTGGTAAAGTCGACGGCACCAAAACCCATATAGCCAGCTATACTGGAAGAAGAAGAAGCTCCCTGATATATAGCGGTATCCGGGAATAGCCCAACCAATGACCATGAATCGGAAGATGGGGTATACTCCCAGACTTTATTGGATGGGCCGATGGTGGTATTGTAATACACACCGTTTTGATCCATGCCGTTGACGACGTAGCCCTGGCCATTGATCACAAAAGTGTATGCACCATAAAGTGCATCGCCCGGAAAAGTATTGAGCTCGGTCCATGTATCAGTGCTGCCATCATATTTATACCAATCGCTTTCTACGAAATAGCTCCCCATGCCGTCACTAGTGGCACCCATGCCTGCATATCCGGTATTACCGATCGTAAAACAAACCATATTCTCCCTGGCACCGCCCGGGAAATTGGATTTTTGTGTCCAGCTATTTGCAGTAGGATCGTAGCTCCACACATCATTTACATAGTTGCCAGGTACTTCGCCGCTAAAACCGCAAACGATATATCCTAAGCCATTGAGCGAAAACTCAGCAGAAAGATAACGTGTCGTACCAGGGAATGCGGCTTCTGAAGCCCAGGTATCAGTACTAGGGTTATATTGCCATAATGCACTTGGCCCTGTAGACGCATTTACTGAATCCCAGCCATTGACTATATAGCCATAGCTGCCTATGACAAAAGCACTGGCCCCATATACACCCTGACCCGGGAAGTTGTTTTTCTGGGTCCAGGTATTGGATACAGTATTAAAGTCCCATACCTGATAGGCCATGGTATAGGGTGTACCGGTGAGGCCCGGATTGACGCCGATACCCGTCACGACATAAATATCCGAACCGATTGTGAAACTGACCGGGGAGTATAAAGTGTTGGGCAGCGATGGCATATGTGTCCATGTATAATTCTGTGCCTGTATGCCATTAAGAAGGAATACAAAAGCTAACAGAGTAAATGTGTTTCTAAGAATATGCCAATTCTTAACAGATAGTTTACTTTTTCTCATAGTTGTTTTTTTAATATAAAAATCAGTCATTTGATAATATAGACGTTAAATATATTCAATTGGGTGTATAATAATAAAAATATTTTGCTTGTATACTTACGAATTCAAATATTAATATGACATATGAATCTAAATTTATAAATGGTTTTTTATAATTGTTGTGATGTTTATTATTACGTATTAAGGGATTTGATTGAAATAAGGAAATGTATAAGCGTGTTTGTTTTATGTATAAGTGTGCTTATTTTTTTATTAAAAAATTAAGTGTTCTTTATAGGTCAAGGTGTTTTACTGAGTAAAAGCTAAAATTGTATACTAGAATATGTGCATATGATCGATTTGCTACTATCTTAGTTCAATGAAAGAAGACCTTTTGCATTTCGTTTGGAAATATAGGTTGTATGATACCCGGAATCTCAAAACTACAGATAATGAAGACGTGAATGTCATTCACCCAGGGATCTATAATACAGATGCCGGTGCTGACTTTAGCAATGCGCGTATCAGGATAGGAGATGTGCTGCTTGCCGGCAATGTGGAGATACACGTCAATCAACGAGACTGGTACACACACCATCATAATAAGGACAAGTCATATAATAATGTCATTCTGCATGTCGTATATGAATATACTGGCAAGCCTGCCCTGTCGCAAAATGGGCAGGCGATCCCTGTATTATGTTTGAAGGAACACATCTCTGCTGAGCTCCTGCATAGATATGAATTGCTCAAAGAGAGTAGGGATAAGATACCCTGCGAATCTATGATAGGCAGGTTGCCTAGTGATTTTTCTTTCTCTTCATTCTACGACCGGCTCCTGATAGAGCGGCTACAATCCAAGGTCGCAGTCGTCGAAGGGTTGCTCTCAGGCTCTATCAATAACTGGGACCAGGTGGCCTTTCAGATGATCGCTATGTACTTTGGCGGCTCGCTCAATAAACAACCTTTCAGTCAGCTGGCCTCTTCGCTGCCATTGTCCGTCATCCATAAGCACAGAGCTGAGCCGCAGCAGATCGAAGCGCTTATGTTTGGGCAGTCCGGCCTGCTCGATGCAGATCATGATGATGAGTATCCTCAGGCGCTCAGGCGTGAGTATACGTACCTTAGAAAACTCCACATACTGTCTCCTATTGAAGCACACTCATGGAAATTCTTTCGTGTCAGGCCTGTCAGTTTTCCTAGTATAAAGATAGCTCAGTTAGCTGCCTGGCTTATCAAAGAGCAGCATCCATTTAGTACAATATTGAACTGTAAGTCCCTGACTGAACTTCGGCAGCTCTTTGATGTAAATGTCAACCCATACTGGCAGACACACTTTCAGTTTGATAAACCGGTAAAGAAAACAAATGCGTCTTTGGGCAATATGCTCACTGACGTGCTCCTGATCAATGCTGTCGTGCCACTGTTATTCAGCTATGGCAGATATAAGGATGACGAGGAGATATGTCAGCTGGCACTGGATCTACTGACAGAGATACCTGCCGAAAATAATACCATTATAAGAATGTGGGATACACTCGGTATCAAGGTCAAAACAGCAAATGACTCACAGGCATTACTTCAATTATACAATCAATATTGTTTGAACAAGCATTGCCTTAGTTGTCAGATAGGTCATAAAATACTAAGCCCTGCCGGTGTTTCATTATAAGTTGATTGACTTTAACATACATTCCCTCATGCATATTTCAGAAAGCATTATATTCGCAGTATATGAAGTTAGACACATTTAAATTTTTAGTAGAGTATAATGCTTTTGGGGTATGTACCCGTGCAGGTGAGCGTTTGGGCATGCCTATCAAAAACATTCGTCTATTCTTTATCTATGCTTCATGCCTTACTATTGGCTCTCCGCTGATCGTATATATGATTCTCGCATTCTGGCTCAAGCTCAAAGACTATGTCAAAGGCAGCCGCAATCCTGTCTGGGATTATTGAAATTAGACAATAGATATTAGACTTGAGATATGAGACTAATACAAACTCTATTATATTATCTCTAGCCTAATCTTACTGTCTGTTTCCTTTAATATTATTAGTAAATGGTTTGTTCCTCTCAACTGTTAATTCCCTTTTACATAAAAATCAACCCCATTGATATATTTAGGTAAGATTTCAATGGACACCGTATTATTAGATTTATCAGTTTTGTATAAGAAGAAATGCCTTTTATCTACCGCTAGAATTTCTTTAATGTAAAATTCATTATCAATATAAAATTCACTAGAGAAGTCTTCTTTAAATGATAAGGTCAAAAAATTTCTAAAGTCAAGTGGTGTATTTGTTTTAGTAAATGTTTTCGATGAGATTGTTGTTGTTTTTTTGGGGTCGCTTGATAGCGCTTCTTTAGTTTGGGTGTAGCCGCTTTCCCACTCATGATAGGAGTCAGTTTGGATTTTATAAGCGATTGAATTATTGATAAAAGATCGTGGTGGTATAAAAGTAATTCTTTCCTGCTTTGAAACAGTCATATGTGACCATCCTTGTGTATTAATGTATGAAGTGCCAGTACCTTCAAGCGATGCTATATTTGTGGTATTTGATTGACTTTTAGTATCAATTATGCCACTTTTGTCGACTTTAGTTTGTCTTTCTGAAATCATCTTAGAAGAGTTCGACAAAGTTGCAAAGACATCACTATAAGCTGAACTTGAGTTTCCCCAAGCACCTTTAATTGTAGTTTTATCGGACCAGTAATTTGATTTTGATGAATTTGTAATAAAGGTGGACTTTTTCCAATCAACATATATTGGCTTATCTGATTTGTTATAGATATTGAAAGCCATTATACCATCTTCATTCCAGAAATAATAAACAATTCGAACTGTATCATTTTCGAAAACATAAAAATCTTTTACTTTAGATAGATTTAGGGGCTCGGTCCTAAATACTTGGACATAGTGAATTTGTGTGGAACAACTTTGAAGAAGCGCTATCCCAATTAATAAGATAATTAATATTTGTCTTATGATTTTCAGAGTCAAAAAATTTAAGGCTATATTTTAACGAGTTTACACAATAAATATATGATTTTTTCAATTCATGGATTTAATTGTGCATAATCATCTGAATTATAAAATAATGCAAGAAACTTTGTAATAGTCTCACATCTCAAGTCTACCGTCTCTTGTCTGATTGTTTATCCGTTCAGCTTCTTATAATCTGCAAGGAATTTCTCGAGACCGATGTCGGTAAGTGGATGTTTGAATAAGCCAAGTATAGACGAGAGGGGGCATGTAGCTATATCAGCACCTGCCTCAGCACACTGTATGATATGCAATGGACTGCGAATAGATGCAGCCAGCACTTCAGTCTCATAACCATAAATGTTGTAGATATTGACGATCTGGCTGACCAGCTGTACGCCTTCCCAGCCTGCATCATCTATGCGGCCTATGAATGGGGAAACCATGGATGCTCCTGCCTTGGCGGCCAAGAGTGCCTGTCCGGCAGAGAATACCAATGTACAGTTTGTCTTGATACCATTATCAGTGAACCATTTGATAGCCTTGATGCCGTCTTTTATCATTGGTACTTTCACTACGATGTTTGAATGAAGGGCAGCGAGTTTTTTGCCTTCTTCTATTATTCCTTTGAAGTCTGTAGAGATCACCTCAGCGCTCACAGGGCCGCTAACTACATTGCATATATCTATATAATGCTTGATGATATTGTCATGTCCTTTGATACCTTCTTTGGCCATCAGTGAGGGATTGGTAGTGACTCCGTCGAGTATGCCCAGGTCTTCTGCTTCTTTGATCTCTGCGAGGTTGGCTGTATCTATGAAAAACTTCATGGTAATTGGGATTTGTGTTTTGCAAATTTACCGTTTATCTGATAGAGGGCCGATTGTATTTATACACAATATATCCCCTGATATAAAGTAGGAATTCTGTAAGACCAATGTGAAGAAACGAGAGAAAGGAAAGAAAAAAAAGTAGGGCAAGTTACTCATGTCGCACCGCTCAACCGCTTACCCTTGCTTCGTTTCCGATCTGGGGGAGTGAGCAGGAGCTGGTCGCATAAGGCTCGCCCCGCCGCGAATATAGTAATTTGGCATTTACCTCAAAGAACGAGTTGGTTTTTTTTAAGAGTTTAAATAATTCATGTAAGTACTTCTATCCATATACCTGCCGCCCATCCTTTCCAGATGTGGATTGTGAAGCTGGCAGTCGATGAGTTTGTACTCTTTGTTTTGGCATAAATAGATAAGTGCAAGCTTGGAAGCGTTTGGCTCAAGGCTAAACATGCTTTCACCGCAAAACACAGGTCCTGTTTCTACTCCATACAGTCCTCCTATGAGTTTATCACCATCCCACACTTCGACAGAATGAGCAATCCCTTTTATATACAAGTCTGTATATGCATCTATCATATCCTGAGTGATCCATGTGCCTCTCTGTCCCTTTCGTTTGATCTGTGAGCATTGTTTGATGACTTCTGCAAAGTCCTTATCCCATGTTACTTCATATTTCCCTGACCTTATGAGCTGCTTCATGCTATGAGAGCTGCGTACCTCCTCAGGGAAAATAACAAAGCGTTCATGCGGGCTGTACCATAAAACAGGGTCACCTTCTGAATACCAGGGGAAGATCCCATTCTGATATGCCAGTATCAATCGCTCTGCTGTCAGGTCACCACCTACAGCTAGTAGCCCATCCTCATCAGCGAGGGAGGGGTCCGGAAATACAAGTGTGCGGTTTAAGCGGAATATCATTAAACGAAATTAGCGGCTCAAATACACCAGCAAATTTCGAAATTAAATGATGTCTTCCGCAGAGAAATGTTTGTTTCTGATTTCAATGATAGCATTTTCCGTGAGCGGTTTGACATAGAATCCATATACAATATCAGCATATTTTTCTATGGCCATAGCCTTATCATCAGGGTTGAGTGAGCCGGTTAGCATAAATATCTTCATGTCCTTTTTACGGCCTTTGGGGTCAGGGACTTGCCTCAGTTTGTCTAATAGCTCAAATCCGTTGAGTGCAGGCATATTGATATCTATCAGGACCAACTGAGGCAATGGAAATACAAGGTCATTGTCCTGACTGATGGCTTTCCTTAAATAGTCCAATGCATCAATGCTGCTATTGATACTCTTTATAGTGCTTCCGATCTTTGCACGGCTGATCACAATCCTATGATAGTGGTTATCTGCATCGCTATCATCTATTAACAAGATTAATTCTAACTGATTCATATGCGATTGATTTAATGTGTTGGTAATATTTATATCTGTACTGTGAAGTAGAATGTGCTTCCGCGTCCGGGTTCTGATTCTACCCAGATATGTCCACCACTCATCTCGACTATCTTTCTGCAGGTGGCCAGCCCTATACCTGTCCCGGAGTATTTGTTTTGGTTATGCAGGCGTTGGAATATAATAAATATACGTTCATTAAATTCTTTGTCAATGCCGATGCCATTATCTTTCACCATAAACAACCAATGGTTGTTTTCCTGTTTGGCATTGACCTCTACTTCAGGGGTGACATCTTCTTTCTTGTATTTGACGGCATTACTAATAAGGTTCAAAAACAACTGGTTTATTTCAGTTTTGCTAGCCATGATAGTAGGGAGGCTATGTACAGTGATCTTTGCATTGTTTTCTTTGATCATCAGGTTCATGTCATTGAGTACATTATTGATCACTGCTGCGCAATCCACCATTTCAATCACTCTTTTCTTTCCTATCCGGGAGTACATAAGCAGGTCCCTGATCAGCACTTTCATTCTCTCTGATGCTGTGACTATATAGTTCATATATAGCGTTGAGTCAGCATCGAGTTTGCCAAGTTCGTTTTTTGAGAGTATTTCTGCAAAGTTTGTGATCGTACGCAGAGGCTCCTGGAGGTCATGCGAGGCTACATATGCAAACTGCTCCAGGTTATTATTACTGATCTCCAGTTTGCGGGCATAATCCCTTAGGGACTCGTGGTCTTGTTTCTTTTCGGTTATGTCACGGATAGCTGCGGAGACCCATAGTCCTTCTTCTGTCTCGAGCGGGCTCAGGCTGATCTCTACAGGGAAATCTATTCCGTTTTTCCTTCTGCCATATAGCTCCAGTCCAATGCCCATCGAGCGGACTTTTGGATCTGCAAAAAAGCTTTCACGGTGCAAGGAATGTCTGATAGCAGAGGAAGAAGGGATAAGCATTTCAACCCGTTGGCCTATCATTTCATCTCGGCTGTAATTGAATACTTTTTCCGCCTGTGCATTTACCAGCCTAATGATACCATGACGGTTGACGATAATCATCGCATCAGGGGCGGATTCAAGCAGTTTCCTAAATTTATTTTCTGCCTTGCCGAGTTCATCTGCCATATTGTTTATCGAAGCGGCCAGTGTACCTATCTCATCGTGTGAATATATTGCAGCCTTATCACTAAAATCACCTTTGGCTATTGCCCTTGATGCCCTGATGATCTCATTCAGTCCTTTCTGTATGCTCCGGCTCACGGAGAATGCCAATATAAGTCCGCTGATCTCTACGGTGAGAGCTACACCGAATAGTATTTTCAGGATCACATTCTCCAGCCATCTTGATCCGTCACCCAGTGCATATGAGAAATTATCTTCCAGTACTGTCAGTTTTTCATTGGTCAATTGAACTTTTGACCGAAGAGCATCTATGGCCTTCTCGTCTGGTGAAGGAGATGTTATTTCTTTGTGGAGCTCTTCTCCTATGGGTATCAGGCTGGTGATCTGGGGGTCGGCCTCAGTCCAGTAGCCTATGGCCTGATGCAGATAGTATATATCATGAAACCTGAGCATCAGTTTGATCATTCCATCTATATCATTAGGATTGTTTCGTCCTTCCAAAAAGCCTTCTCTGGCACCCTCAAAATCAGGGACCGGCTTGAGCATTGCGACCCTGGCCTTATGGTCGCCAAGAGGGACCTTCATGAATGTGAGGAAACTCTGGTAGTCGGACTCTTTATGCGAGAAGCTGTATTTTTGCAAATGATAGACAGCATCCTTTTGGCCCTTGGACCATAGCCCTTCGCCCTCCACATAGGCCCGCACAGAAGATAGCGTACCTATGGCAAACCAAAGTGTCACCAACTCTACTGCTATTAGAGTAGCCATGATCCCCACTGTGAAATAGAGCTTCTGAGCGATAGGTATATCCCTATACCATTGCAAGCCAAAACGTTTTTGCATATGATACAATTGTGATTTTAAGCACGTTAAAAACAGGAGGGGATTCTATAATGTCAACGCTAGATCAGAGAACAACTATCATATTGTATACGGTAAATTTAACGAAAGTTATCTTTTTAAGCAATATTTTATACAACATGCTAGTTGTTTCCAGTCAACAAACAAGGATAGACCTTGAATGATTATTTATTGGTATTCAATTGCTTGGCTCTATGCCATATGTCTTTGCAAAACGTCTCAGCGCCTCCGCCTCTGTCACTATGTATCCGTAGGCTTCCTTTTCCGATTGCTTGAATTGTTCCAGTTTGCTCACTACTTCTTTCAGTGTGGCATTGGCGTTTTTTCCGGCATTGACCTCTGCCATGAGTACCTCATCCGCCAGTTTAGGAAACCCATTTCGCTGCAGGGTCTTCTTGATCACATTGATATAATGCCGCCAGTTCATGAGATAGACTTGAGTATTGAGATGTGAGACATGAGACAATGCATAATGCAAATACTTTTATTGGAATAGTTTATTGGATTTAGTCTCATATCTCATGTCTATAATCTCACGTCTCCCTAATATCCGCCAAGGTATTTTCTGAGGAACCACTCCGCAGAGAGCAGTATCAATATCAGGAAGAAGATCCACTTCAGATTGATGGCGCTCTCCGTCAGGAATGTATCATAGAGGATCGGCTTGAGTTGGTTCTGCGCCTGTATATCATCTGCTATCTTCTCAAAGTCATTCGCATGGTACATCTGCCCGTGATGCTGTGATGCCAGCTGGTACATGACCTTGTGATCGGCGACCGTCCGCAGTTCTTCAAGCTGCAAGGCCGATATACTGAACTTACCTTCCGCCTTATAAGCATTAGTTCCGAGTTTGGTAGAAGCCAGGTACGAATAATTTCCCACCGGCAGGAAGCCTGCATTGAGCGAATAGTAGTTGTCCGTCTTATTGAACTTAAACGGATATTCTTTGCCGTCCTCACTCTTTATTTTCAGGTCTACGTCAGGGGTATTGACCATTTCATAGTTGGCATTATATAATTGTGCTTCAAAAGTGATCGCCTCATTGTCCTGGAAAATATTCTTCGGCAGGGTGACCTGAAATGGCCGCTTGTCGCCTTTCACCGCGAGGTATTGCACGCTCTTATTCACTATCTCATCAAAGGCCTCGAAGTTCTTATTCTGCATATAGTCGTAGAACTTCCACCTCCACAATCCTTCACCTGCTATGATGCCTATCTTGCTGTCCAGTTCATCAGCGAATAGCCACAGAGGATAGTCCGTTTCTACATTGTTGATGTTCTGGTATAGCAGTGTCTGCGCTGCTCCGCTCACTTTATACTCGCCAAAGAAGTTCTCCAGTGGCGGCAGCTTAGTGATCGCCATCTTGGTCGCATCAGTGACCGTAAAGAGGTTGAAATCCTTATTGGTCTTGGCTAGCACGTCATTGAATCGGTTCGCATTGCCTGATATATTGAGCGCCGTTTGTACTTTATTCAAAGCTGCTATCGATGTCTGCGAACCTACAATAAACAGGATAGACTTCTTAAGGGCCTTAGCTTGCTGCAGGATGTTATCAGCATTATAATTCGCCGAAGGCAGCTGGTGAAGTATGATAAGGTTATAGTCATTCAGCTTATTCGCAAAGTCCGCCGCATACACGATATCGAGCTGATAGTTCTTGTTTGACTCGATAGCCTGTTTGAAGGCTGCTATATCAGGATGCGGTGAGTTCGCCACCAGCAGTATCTTCTGCCTGCCGTCCAGCACCTCGACATATATGTCTTTCACATTGTTCCTGTAGGTCACCTCGCCGGGCAGGTTCGTCAGCGTGAGCTGATAGTGAATGATGCCCGCTTTATTGGCCGGGATGATAAAGTCCAGCGATTGTCCGAAGTTATCCGTATTGAGGATGATCTCTTTGGTCACTATGCTTTTCGCTGCCCCGTTATCGATCTCAGATACCGTCAGCACTGCATTCTTGCCCGCCAGGTGCGTCGCCTCTATGTCCGCCCTCACCGCGAACTGGTCATTCAGATAGGTGATCTTGTTGTAGTACACATTGCCGAAGCGGAGGTCCTTTGGTATCGTGGTATCGCCGAGGGCGACCGTATATATCATATAGGTGGACTTCGTCGCGCTGTACACCGGGTTGATGCCCTGATTGTAGATACCGTCAGAGGCGATGATCACCGCGCCAAGGTTCTGATTGTAGTACAGGTCGTTGATATTCTCGATCGCGTCGGAGATATTGGTCACCTTAGACGTGAGCGGGAAGTCCGAGGTCTTCTTCAGTTCATTGCCGAAGGCATAGGTCACGACATCATACTTACTGGACAGTTTGTCTGTGAGCTGTTGTAGCTTTTTGAAATACGCTACCGAGTCCTGGGGCTTGAAACTATTCCGTATCGACTCGCTATTGTCCTGCAGGATCGCTATGATCGGCTTATAGGTCTTGGTATTCCTATAGCGGATAAAGGGCGACATAAGCAGTACCGCGATGATGGTGACTGTCAGAAAGCGAAAGATCGCCATCCCCCATTTGAACCACCTCGACTGTGTGCTGCTCTCATCAAAGGTCCTGTCGCGATAGTACAGCACCACCGCATAGCCTGCGCCAAGCAGAAGACAGAAGATGATACACCACCAGGGATATGAAAATGAGATACCGGAGTTCAAGGACTATATGAGTTTTTGATTACTAAAACCTACCCCCAAACCCATAAATCGCTGGCTGTTTCATTCTAATACAATTTTTATCACAGAGGCCACAGAGAAAAAGGAGAAACAGCCAAGAGCACACAGAGAAAATGACGCTGTATTCTACTCTGTGTGCTCTCTGTATTCCTCTATTCCTTTGTGATCTCTGTGATAAATGGCTGTTCGATTTCACAAACAGGCACTTTTTAAGAGAATGAAACAGCCCTTACCTTTAGGCGGGGGTGAAAACCCTGTAAATATAGTGGCAATTCCAGAATATGCTAACCCGCCCCTGACTGTCCGGTGTCAATACTCCTTAATGCCCCATTTTTATGCCTGAAATCAGCATGCACATTTTTTCACTTATGTATTATAAATTTTTCTTTTTTACCACCTTAACCCCCCTTTTTCGAAAAAAGTCAAGAGTTTTTAAATCAATCTATTGCACATAGACGAATTTATCATTATAAAATTAAATATGCATAATGAATATTTAATTTGCTTTAATTGGTTTAACAATACAAATATAGCAAATAATTTGTAGTATTCAAAAATGAAATTATCCAATTACAAAAGACCAATTTGAGAATGCATGTTTTCAATAACATCAATACTTTATTTGAACAATAGTAAAAAACTCGTAATATTAATTTCTAAAACAAGTAGATTTGAGATATTAAAATAAAAAAACACGCCACATGCAATCTTTCTGCCCCAAGTGTAACAACAGCAAATTTGAATCTCAGGAGACAAAACTAACCAATGGTGAGAACCAGTACGTTCTTTTAATTCAATGTGATAAATGCGGATGTGTGGTTGGTGCAGTAGATAATGGCGCAGTGAACAAGGCTGTAGCTATTATTCTTGAAGAGTTACGAAAAGAAAAATAAGAATTCAAAATGCGTCACTACCTGAAGTTATTATTGTTGGTGCCAGTATCGCTGTTGGGCTTTTTATGTATAGGCCAAACAGAAAATGCAACCATTCATTTAAAAGATGGCAGTATAGTATCTGGCCAGTTTATAGGGAAAAATAATGATGGCAGTATAATACTAAAAGTTGAATGCTGTAATAAGGTTTTTTCAGCAAAAGATATTCAGACCGTAGACAGGATGACAGAAAAAGGGGAGCCCTCGCTTCAACATATAGAAACCATAAAAGGGGCAAAAATTAGATATAAAGATGGAGCTACATTACAATATTTTGTTCAAGATGGGATTTCGGTAACAATGTACTTTGACACTCGGCATGAATATGGAACTTACTATATTGCTTCTATTTCAATAGAGAATTTCACAGGCACAACATTTAATTTTGATCCTGCCGACATTACTGTAACATTGACAGATAATAATGACGACAAGGAAGAACTGTATGTATATACATCGGATGAATTTTCGAAAAGAATAAAAAGAAAGCAAAGGACAGCCCTGTTCTTTTATACTTGGGGTCAAAACTATTTAGCTAGTCGTGGTGCATACTCACGATCTAAAAGTAGTAGTGTATATGCAGGATATTCTAATACCAATGTAAATATATCTAGCTATTACGGGGGCAACTATGGTCGCATAAGTGCTAATATAAATTCAGCAAGTGTGGGGGGGATTCAAACAACTACCACAACCTATGATGCTGGGGCGGCATATGCAGCACAACAGACAGCAAACGGCAATGTACAGAATTTAGAAAATAAACAAAACATTATTAGGAATGAATTGAATAATGGATATTTAAAGCGCAATACGATAGACAATCAGGATAGGGTATCAGGACAAATGGATATTAAATTCAGAAAGGGCAAAAGCATTATTATTGTAGTGCCTGTAAATGGAAAGAACTATCAGTTTGATTGGCAACCTTCAAAAAAATAGAATGTCTCCCGCCGATCTTAGTTGCCTGATCAATATCAATTCTGCTAATTCTCCCATTCTGTAAATTCCGGCTTGGCTTTCCATATAAACCATTTCCCATGGCTGTTTACTTCTGCCATTAGTGATTGTGTCTTTGCTCCATTTTTATATGTAGTCAATTCCACTACTGTGTTTTGAGTTTGGTATTTTTCCCTCTGAGATTTTATCCCTTCTGCGGAGAGAAAGTAGAAGTCACGCCCATCACCGATGCGATCCAGCATTTTCCAAAATTCATCTCTCATCTCCATCGGGAACTGATACATAGCATGCGTGCAGTATACGATCAACAGGTCTTTCGGCGGAATAGCTGAAATTACTTTTTCCCATTCGCTTACTGTACTTGCCTGGATGAATTCGATAGTCTTGAGGTCATCTATTTTCAGTGCTGCATTTAGCGCGGCAAAGCGTTCCAGTTGGTCGGGCCATATCAGGGCCTTTAGCCAGCGAGCATCTTCTATATTCGTCGGATCAATGATGTTTTGGTCGATGCCTATTTTTCTGATCGTCTTTTCCGGTAGATGAAATTCGGGTAAGCTACTGTTTCGTACTTCCGCATTGACCTTTGCATTGTTGGTTCCGATAGCGATGCCATTGTTGTAGTGATATTCATACTTGTCCCAGTTGAGAGTGAGTCCAGCACTCGTTCCAATGTCAATAATGGTGACATCTTTATCTGGATTATCGGCTATCAATATGGAAAAGATAGGTGCGAGATAGGAGCACCTGCTTATTACATTAGTCTGGACTATTCTGTTTTGGATGATGCTAATGATCTGCTCCTTATTTTCAAAACAAAAAGATTTGAAAAGCGCATAGGGTATTTCATGGATCGGCAGTGCAGAAATAGAAGGGTAGTATTTTACCAGTTCCTCATCTGGTTTCGACAATAAAAGAAAATGGACCGAGGCCAGAAAGGAGTTTGGTATAGGCTGGCCATACCTCACATGGGCTGCAAGTTCGACGAGATCGGGGTCATCAGCTATTTGATTTGTTAGCTTATAATACAGCTCGGAATTTCCTTTACACTCTTCTTCTGCGAAAACGCGAAATGTATTAGCGATCTGCTCAAGGTCAACTGTGGTATGATCTTTCATTGGAACTTTTGTCAGCACAAAATAATGATTTATCAGCCGATGTTGGTCGCCTGACCAATATCATTCTGCTAATTCTCCCATTCTGTAAATTCTGATACTATATTTGCGCCCGTGAAAGACATAATCTCAGTAACAATAATAGATAGGGAAGGAGCCGAGCACATCGTCGAGGCCCCGACCGACATGAACCTCAACATGATGGAGATATGCCGGATGAATGACCTCGGCGTAGAAGGTACCTGCGGCGGTATGGCGCTCTGCGCATCCTGTCAGGTATATGTGGAGAGCGATCATGAGCTTCATGAGCCCTCAGATGCAGAACTGGACATGCTAGATCAGGCATTCCACGTCCAGCCGAATAGCCGTCTGGGCTGCCAGATCAAGGTCACGGAGGCGATAGATGGATTGGTAGTGCGCGTTGCGCCCAAGTGATCAGTGGCAAGAATGAATACAATATTATCACAGAGGCCACTGAGAATAAGAGGAATACAGAGAGAACGCAGAGAGCAAATAGACGTTTACGCTCAGTGTGCCCTCTGTATTTCTCATGACACTCTGTGTTCTCTGTGATAAAAAAAGTTCAGGCCAGGTTTGGCAAAATGTATATTATGACCTGGTTTTCAATTATATATACTCCACAAATCAGGCTTTTACCCACATTCGCACATTATTCACAGTATATTTGGGATTTCCAAAATAAATCTCCATATTTGCACTCCATTTTTAACGAACTAATAGAGCTAACATGGCACGTTTTTGTGATTTGACAGGCAAAGGACCAATGTCCGGTAATAAGGTTTCCCACTCAAACAGGAAGACCAAGAGGAAGTTTTTGCCGAATATCAAGACTAAGAGATTCTTTATCCCCGAGCTGCAGGAGTGGGTCACTCTGAAGGTATCGACCGAGGCGATAAGGACCATCAATAAGAAAGGCCTCTATCCTTATCTGAAGGACCTGAGCAAAAAAGGCGAGATCGAATTCAAATAATTAACCGAGAATAATACAAAGCTGAGTCATGGCTAAGAAATCAAAAGGCAACAGGATACAAGTGATACTCGAGTGCACCGAGCATAAAGACAGCGGTCAGCCGGGTACATCACGCTATATCACTTACAAAAACCGTAAGACAACTACCGAGAGGCTGGAATTGAAGAAATTCAACCCAATCCTGAAGAAAGTAACCCTTCACAAAGAAATTAAATAAGATACAATGGCAAAAGTTTCAAAGAACGCAAGAACAGACCGTACTGCACAAGTAGGTTCAAAAGATTATGTACGCGTGATCAAGGCTATCAAAGGAAAGACCGGTTCATACGGATTCCTTGAGAAGATCGTTCACAAGGACAAAGTACAGGAATTCATCAAAGCTCAAAACTAATTCAATGGCTTCACAGCCGTAATATATACCCCTTTCCAGTTATGGGAAGGGGCTTTGTTTTTAAAGAATAGCCGCGGGCACTAAAATCTACCCTATATTGTATTCGTCTCACTACTCACGTCTCACTACTCAATACTAATTCATGGGCATTTTCAGTTTTTTCACCAAGGATAAAAAAGAAGACCTCGACAAAGGCCTGGAGAAAACCAAGGAGGGCCTACTCGGCAAGCTGACCCGTGCCATTGCCGGTAAGTCTAAAGTAGATGAGGAGGTACTCGATGGACTGGAGGAAGCCTTGATCTCATCAGACGTCGGCCTTGACACCACGATCAAGATCATCAAGAGAATAGAAGAACGTGTAGCTAAGGATAAATTCACCACATCCGGCGAACTGAACGCTATAATGAAAGAAGAAGTCGCGGCACTCTTCACAGAGAATCAAAACGAGTCATTTGAGAATTTTAATCTCCCTGCGGGCAAAAAGCCATATGTGATAATGGTCGTCGGCGTGAATGGCGCAGGCAAGACCACTACGATCGGTAAGCTAGCTTATCAGTTTAAGAACTCAGGAAAGAAAGTGATGCTCGGCGCAGGAGATACATTCCGCGCAGCAGCAGTAGAACAACTAAACGTATGGGCACAACGCTCAGGTGTCGGCATCGTAAAGGCTGAAATGGGCTCAGACCCTGCAGCAGTGGCCTATCAGGCAGTAGAGAAAGGCGTGGCAGATGGCGCAGATGTGGTCATCATAGACACAGCAGGCCGCCTTCATAATCGCATAGACCTGATGAATGAACTTAGCAAGATTCGCCGTGTGATGCAGAAGGTCGTACCTGACGCACCGCATGAAGTGCTGCTGGTGCTTGATGGTTCGACTGGACAGAATGCAGTGGAGCAGGCGAGGCAATTCACGGCGGCGACACAGGTCACAGCCCTTGCTATCACTAAGCTCGACGGCACTGCCAAAGGCGGTGTGGTGATCGGCATATCAGACCAGTTTAAGATACCTGTCCGCTATATCGGTGTCGGCGAAGCGATAGACAAACTGCAGGTTTTTAATGCAAAGGAATTTGTGGATTCTCTTTTCAAGGGCGTTTAATTTTTTTTGCGGTTTCGCGTTTTTGCGAGAAATAAAATAGTCGTAGTAAATGTCCTTTGTGTCCTTAGTGCACTTCGTGTGAAAACAATTTTGCGGTTTCGCGTTTTTGCGAGATATAAAAACAATCAGATTTGAAGACCAAAACCATACAGAAAGATAAAGTATCAGTCATCACGCTCGGCTGCTCCAAGAACCTCGTCGATAGTGAGGTCATGATGGCACATCTGGCAGATGGCGGCTATGATGTAGTGCATGATAAATGGCGCAAAGGCCGTAATATAGTAGTGGTCAATACCTGTGGCTTCATAGACCGCGCAAAAGAGGAATCCATCAATACCATCATGGAGTATGCCGATGCCAAAAGCAAAGGCAAGATCGAAAAACTCTATGTCACAGGCTGCCTCTCTCAGCGGTATAAGGATAATCTCGAAGCAGAGATCCCTGAAGTGGATGCATTCTTTGGAACGGCAGAACTACCTAAACTCCTCAAGAAATTTAAGATAGACTATAAGCATGAACTGGTAGGAGAGAGGATGCTGTCAACACCAGCACACTTCGCCTACATCAAAATTTCCGAAGGCTGCAATCGCACTTGTTCGTTCTGCGCCATCCCGCTCATGCGTGGCAAACATATCTCGCGTCCGATTGAGGAACTAGTGAACGAGGCAAAAAAACTTGCAGCACAAGGCGTAAAGGAGCTCATAGTCATCGCACAGGAGCTCACTTTTTATGGCTTGGATATTTATAAGAAAAGAAGGCTGCCCGAACTACTCCGCGAATTGTCAAATGTCGAAGGTATCGAATGGATACGTCTGCACTATGCCTATCCGGCGCAGTTCCCGATGGAGATCATAGATGAGATGCTCGTCAATCCTAAGGTCTGCAACTATCTGGATATGCCATTGCAACATGCCAGCGATCCTATCCTGACCTCCATGCGCCGCAATATTACAAACGCTGAGACAATAGACCTCATCAATAAGATACGCGAGAAAATACCGGGTATTGCGCTTCGTACTACGATGCTGGTGGGTTATCCCGGCGAGACGGAAGCTGACTTTGAGAAGCTGAAAGAATTTATCGAGTTCGCACGGTTTGAGAGATTGGGGGTGTTTACATATTCGCATGAGGATAGTACGCGCGCTCATATTGCAGCCGATGATGTACCGCAGGAACTCAAAGACGAACGCGCCGCAGAACTGATGATACTTCAGGAACGTATATCGCATGAACTCAATCAAAAGAAAGTCGGCAATACCTATCGTGTACTCTTCGACCGCAAGGAAGGCGGCTACTTCATCGGGCGTACTGAGTTTGATTCACCCGAAGTGGATAACGAGGTATTGGTAAGTGCCGAAAACACCTACATTCGTGTTGGCGATTTTGCCAATGTAAAGATCACATCCGCCGAGGAGTTCGATCTCTATGGTGAGGTGGTGTAAATGGAATCTGTAAATCTGTAATTCCGTAAATCCGTAAATAGCCATGTCTATTGTCTCCGAAATACCCCTACAGACCATTCCCGGTTTCAGCAAATTGGTGGGCAGCTATCTCTCCATGGATCCTGCGCTGAAGAATCTTTACAAATACGACTCCAATATTGATTCCTTTGCTAAGATCATAGCTGATAAGGCAAAGGACAATACCGACAGAGAACTATTAGTGCGCGTCCTGAAGAAGCAATATGCTAATGTCACGATGACAGATCACACCGCACTCAATATCGAACTGCTCAATTCTCCCAAGACCTTTACCATTACAGCTGCACATCAACCATGTGTTTTATTAGGCCCGATATTTAATATCTATAAGATCGCCTCAACTATCAATCTCGCTAGTCAACTCAAGGCAAAATATCCAGATAATAATTTTGTCCCGGTTTTTTGGATGGGTAGCGAGGACCATGACTTTGATGAGTTGGGAAATACTTTCATCTATGGAAAGAAAGTCGAGTGGGCAGCTCAGGAAGGTGAAGCTGGGGCCTTTGGCAGAAGGAAGATGCAGGGTTTTGACAAAGTGCTCGACGAAGCTCTGGCTATAGTTGGTGATGCCGGCAAACCTCTGATCGATAAACTGCGCGAAGGGCTCTCTAAGTTTAAAACCTTCGGACCGTACACCCGCTATCTCATCAATGAATTATTCGGTGAGACTGGACTCGTCGTGATAGACCAAGATGATGCTGAGCTGAAGAAGAAGTTTTCGCATATCATACTAGATGAGCTAAAAAAATCTTCCGCTATCAAGGCAATGGAGAGCACGATGAAATGGCTTGATTCCAACTATTCTGTGCAAGCCACACCACGTGATATAAATCTCTTTTACCTGACTGAAAACAATCGTGAGCGTATTATCCGCACTGCCGATTGTTATGAAATAAATAATACAGAGGTTCGATTCCCCTACGCGGTACTTGAGGAAATGGCGATGAATAAGCCCGAAGCCTTTAGTCCCAATGTCATTCTCCGTCCTGTCTATCAGGAATTGATCTTGCCAAACCTGGCCTTCATTGGCGGGGCAGGTGAGGTGAGCTATTGGCTGGAGTTGAAATCTGTATTCGAATATCATAAGATAAATTATCCCATGCTGGTTATGCGCTCGTCGATGACCATTATCAATAATTCTACCGAGAAAAAAATGACTAAGCTTGGTTTGTCAGCAATTGACTTCTTTGGAAATCCCGACCAGACCATTAATAGTTTTGTGAAATCTAAGCTCTCTGATGATATTCAGTTTTATGAAGAGAAAAAAACTATTGCAGCGATGTTTGATTCCTTTGTGGAGAAAGCTGAAAAAGTAGACCCCACGCTCAAAGCCGCTGTGCTGGCCGAAAAGCAAAAGCAATTGACTGCAGTGGATGCAATCGAAGGCAAGATCATCAAAGCCGAGAAACGCAAACAGGAAGAATCTGTGAACCAGATCAAAGCCCTCTATCAAACATTCTCTCCAAATCAATCATGGCAAGAGAGAATAGAAAACTTCATTCCTTTTTATCTCAAGGATAATAATTTCATTAATGATGCGGTGAAATATGCGGATCCTTTTAAAGGCTCGATGCTTATCGTCAATCAGGACCGCTAAGCCATTGCTACTTTGTCAAACCAAGGACTGGCCTGCTCTAGCTGTGCGGCCATTCTGAATAGCAATGCTTCATTATTCATCCGTCCGGTAAACATCACACCTACAGGCAATCCATCCGCACTCCAGTGCAGAGGTACTGACATAGACGGCTGTCCGGTGATATTTGCAAGTGGAGGATAGGGCAGCCAGCTATACATTTTTGTTGCGATCTTTTCGATCAGGCCTGTGTATTTCACTATAGTTGATATGCCAAGTGCATTCATGACCTTCAATCCCGCTTCTTCGGCTGCACTGCTTTGCAAAGCCCCTGTTTTAAATGGCTTCATACCTAAAGTCGGCGTGAGCAGCAGATCATATTTTTTATGAAATTCACCCATCGCGCGAGCTACCTGATTCCATTTCATACCCGCTGACACCATATCTTCGGCAGTAAAGGATTTACCAAGTTTATACATCAGCCAGGTGTTAGGTTCGAGTTCGCTTAGTTCTGCTTTTCTGCCACGCTTCCTGGCGATAAACTCTACTGTGGCGGATGTGTGGCCCATCACCAAAGTATATAGTAACTCTGTATGGAGCTTCGAGTCATATGGCAGTTCGATTTCTTCCACTTCATGGCCTAAGTCTTTCAATAGCTTAACTGTCTTTTCTATCGCATTTATATTTTCGGGATCGATAGGAAAATCAAAGCCTTTGGGCATCCGATACGAGTATCCGATCCTGAGTTTACCGGCAGGAATTTTTATTTCTTCAGCATAAGGCCTTTCCGGTTTTTGAATAATGTAAGGGTCTCCATCTGTTTCGCCTTGCACTGCATCAATATATGCTGCGGCATCACGAACACTGCGCGATATGATCCCGCTGCTTACCGCTCCATCCCAAAGTTGTCCTGCTATAGGGCCGTTTGATATCCTGCCACGCGATGGCTTGATACCAAAGAGGCCGCAGCAACTAGCAGGTATACGTATCGAGCCACCGCCATCGCTCGCGAAAGCCATTGGCAGGATACCTGCTGCTACTGCTGCCCCGGCACCACCACTGCTGCCGCCGGTGGTGTGTTCAGTATTCCATGGATTGCGGCAGATGCCAAGAAGTTTACCTTCTGTAAATGGCGTCAATCCAAACTCCGGTGTGTTTGATTTCCCAAAGATCAGCAGTCCTGCTTTTTGCATTCGCTTGACCACCTCAGAACTTTCGGTTGATACATAATCCTTCAATAGAACAGAACCACCTGTATATTTTGTACCCTTCAGCTCCACATCAAGGTCCTTGATCAGAAAAGGCACACCTGCCAGCGGACCATCAGGCAAAGGCGATTGAGCTGCTTTTCTCGCTATATCATAAAGCTTCGTGACCACTGCATTGATCGGACCATTGACCTCTTCTGTACGTGCTATGGCTGTCTCCAGCACTTCAGTCGCACTGACTTCCTTTTTTTTGATGAGCTCTGCTAATGCCGTAGCATCAAGCTTTCTGTATTCTTCAAATTTCATATGGGTGTCTGTTTAAGATAAATAGTAATTTTCCATTAATTTTAAATGTATGAAAAATTATTAAACTGATTGCGATGCTTGTCTATGCTTTTTTATTTTAATTTCAGTTTTATATGAAATTTAAGCTGCCATTTTCTATTTGTTTTATTCTCTTATGTGCATTGTCTTCCTGCACATACTATTGTGGTAAGGATAAACTGGTAAAACACTTTACAGCGATCCCTTCAACGATTCCTGCTGTCTATGACTATAGTTCATCGTACTCTGATAAACAGGACTATGACAGTCACGATTCGATCATAGAATTCTATGCACGTCTTCCTATTCCTGACGGGAAGGTCGCGGGACAAACCGATGCTATCAGAAGAGTGCTCGCAAAGCTCGTGCAAAAGCAGGAAGTGCCTCAGGTAAATGCTTTTCTCATGACGTTAAAACAATGGTCAGATCACGGTACCACATCTGTATTTCATAAAAGCGGTGACTATGATTTTACAGAGATCACATTCTGTTCGCTGCTTTATCTTTTTGGAGATAAGCCGGACCTGCTGTACCCGGAGACAAGGGAACACATCCTGCAATATCTGATCACTAACTCCGGGGCAAAAGTCTCTCTGCGTATGCCGGCCTTCAAATGGCTGATGCGCGAAACGGAAAACCATATCCTGATGGGTGAAGTGTCACGCTATCTCAAAAATCAATGGCTACATGAGCATGGTGATACATCATTTGCTTATGACAATCATCGCAACGGTATCGAAGCATGGATGCTGAATCATGTGGATGAAAAATTCCGCGGAGGCTTTTATGAATTTAATTCCGATCCATACTCGGGTTATTCTATGCAGGCGCTGCTTACACTTTTTTCGTTTACTCATTCTGACACGGTCAGGCATGCTGCAAATAAACTGCTGAATGAGGTAATGTATGAATACTCACTGAGCAGTATCAATGAGAGCAGGTACCCGCCTTTTCGGAGACAGTTTCATCGAGCTGGTCAACTTCCTTTCGACGGTGATCCTGTCAGCTCTATAGTCCGTGTGCTGGTTTCGCGCAAGACAGGAGAGAAGTTTAATATTCGTGCCAAACAGCATGGCCTTATCACACTATTGCTTCACTACCGCCTTAATGATGCATTGGCCGGCCACATCACCACTACGAAGAAGAATTATTTCGCACTACTTGGCCACGGTCGCATGGGTGCGCCGGAGATATATTATGGAGGCAATGGTTACATTCTGGGGGCAGGAGGTTTGCAGCGGAGTTTCACCTCCCAGCTCGGTGCGAGGCCCAATATGCTACTGCTAAATGACCATGTAGGAAATCGTGACAGTTGCTTCTATCTCTGCGCCAAAGGCAAAATGAAGAAGTGGAATAATACCGGTGTCTATCGAAATTTTGCTTGCAGTGATCAGCCTGCCCACATACCACCACAGTATAAACCTGCTCTTGTAAAGTGTGGTTGGCAATTATATCATGACCCATCCGGCCTGCTAAACATTTTTACATACTCATCTAAGAATGTAGGACTCATGTTTGTGTCAGAAGATCATAGCCTGGCTGATGCACAGGCGCTGGACGGATTGATAAGTGCAAATGAAAAGTTGAAACTAACAAGGCAATGTATGCTGCCCGGGCTAGGTACTATATCATATCAATTGTACAGCCCGAAAAACAAATGGGTAATAAGCAAGGTCGATGGCAAAAAGATCGACAGGTCTTTTGATAAGTGGCAGCGTATGAATGTTGTGAATTAGAAATTAATTCCAATAATGTAACTTAAATTCGAATCATGGACTTTATATACATACTCAAGCTCACAGATCGCTATCAGGACCCCAACAATTGGGAAGAAGAGACTAACCAGATATTGGACCAGCACTGGTACTATCTTGTGGACCTGCATGCTAAAGGTATAATGCAGCTGGTTGGCCGCACGTCTTATTCTCCGGGACATAAAGACCTTCTTGGGATAGCTGTTTTCACAACGGATGATGAAGTGAAGGCTAAGGATATTATGAATAATGACCCTTGTGTTATACACGGTGTCATGACTGCCACAGTTCATCCATTCAACCTCTCACTGATTGCAGGCAGGCCTTATTCACCGTGATCCAGCAGGGGAAGAAAAATTCATATCTTAGTACTAAGAATGAATCAAACCATAAGCGATACCCCGCCGGCACATAAACATGCCCGCCCTATAGTTTTCCTGTTTTTAGCATTGCCATTTGGCATTGTGGGGGGATATGTCACAGTTACATTTGCCTATCTTTATGCCAAAGCGGGGATATCAGTAGAACTTATCGCTGCCCTGGTAGCGGCAAGCCTACTGCCGGGAGTGATCAAATTTCTCTGGGCGCCACTGGTTGATACTACATTGACATTAAAAAAGTGGTACGTGCTATCTGCCATTGTCACAGCAGCGGGTATACTGGCTACGGGACTTCTGCCGATCAAAGAGTCAAGCCTTCCGCTTTTGACCATCATAGTAGTAGCGGCGAATGTGTCGGTTTCATTTTTATATACAGCAGCCAATGGACTGGGAGCGCATGATACACCGGATGAACTAAAGGGCAGGATGAGCGGCTATCTTCAGGCCGGGAACCTCGGTGGTAGTGGTCTTGGAGGTGGTGCAGGCCTTTGGTTAGCTCAGCATGTGTCATATACATGGATGCCTGCGACTGCATTGGCTATCTCCTGTTTGCTCTGTTGTGCAGGATTGTTTTTTGTAAAAGAACATCCATCTACAGTGCAGGCTGAAAAGGTTCTGACGACCTTGGGTAATTTGTTTAAAGATATATGGTCTACACTTAAGACAAGGCTTGGTGTGTTTGCTATGGTACTGTGTTTTCTTCCTTTGGGTACGGGCGCTGCAGGCAATTTATGGGCCGCAGTGTCCAGCAACTGGAATGCCAGTGCAGATACTGTGGCTTTTGTCACAGGCCTCATGAGTGGTATCATCACAGCTGTGGGATGTTTGGTAGGCGGCTGGATATGTGACAGGTGGGACCGACAGATCGCCTATGTGATTTTCGGTTTGATGCAGGCAGTCTGCTGTGTAGCTATGGCATACTCACCACATACGGAGTGGATGTATATCTTCTGGACCTCGCTGTATGCGTTCACACTTGGTATGGCCTATGCGGGCTTTAGTGCTTTTGTTTTTGAAGCCATAGGCAAAGGTGCAGCGGCTACGAAATACACTGTGTATGCGTCACTATCCAATGTACCTATCTATTATATGACCGTGATAGATGGCTGGGCGCATACGCACTATGGCCCCACAGGCATGCTCAATACCGAAGCGGTCTTTGCTGTACTAGGCATAGTATTATTCATAGGAATGCTGAAATATGCAAGCAGAGGAAAGGTGGCTATCGCTTGAGATAATAGCAAATCAATTCCCGACCTTACTTTTTCTCACTTCACATTTTTCCCACATCTGTGTGAAGTCTTCTGCGGAGCTCATGAAGACCTGCTTTTCTTTAGGGGTCATGCCTGCCAGTGGCCAGCTGCGAACATAGTCGGAGAGAAGTCCATAATGCGCCACTCCATCAGTATTAATGTCCCATGTCCTGTTACCGGTCTTGCAACGAGTGAAGGTACTATCATATACCAAATGTATACTTTCATCACGTTGTGGTAATGCAGAGAATCCTCCCACATCAGTGCCGAAAGCCATGTGCGTATAGCCCATGATCTGTGCGACCTCATGATAGTGATATACAAAGTCACTTGCATTATTGCCATGACCAAGGCCTATCATGCCACCCAGCTTTTTTAGTTGTGCATATTGCTTGAGTGTTCTACCTGCCTCATTGCCATTCTTACCTCTCGGGAAGTTATGCCCGCTGTTAAGCGGATAATCATTTGCTATGGCTATGTCGAGGACTTCATTTGCCATTTTCTCACTCATATGGTCTATGTCTATGAGGAAACCTTTTTTCATCATATATCGGATGGCAAATCGCCCTCTGTCAGTCATGCCAAGAGAATTGCGATGGCCGAAGCCCGGTATCGTATCCCAGAAGGTGTAATTCTTTTTCCTGCCGGGATTAATATTCTTGGGTAGTAAAAGCGGCATAAACATTTTAGCGATAGGATTCAAACCAATGCCGGGTTGCTGCAAATGAAAAGCGATGCCGCTCTCTTTTGTACTGACCTCCTCAGGTACCCACTCAGTACCGGTTGAGAATTTACTCGCCACATTGAGAGTAGACAGGAAGATCGCTGTGCCGCCAAAAACATTATTCATCAGGTGCACCGGAAAAATATATCTGATGCCAAGGCCCCAGAGTTTGTCGAGTTCGGTTTGTACCTGTTCGTTAGTAGGAGTGGGGTTAAAGGTCGCTTTTGCGTAGTGGTCTGCAGGATTGTAAAAATTGCCTATGTTGTCCATTTCGCTGCCGAGTATCACTGCGAGTTTTCCGCTGGCTACGATCCGTCTTACATCCTGCGGTGTCAGCGCGATCTCCATAAATGTAGAATGCGCCACGAGGTCCTTGATACCCTGTATACAATTTAGCATGACATGTTCATCATCCAGTGGGCCTTTGCCTTTAGAGGCGGAACCGATACAGTGGTTGCTCACAGCGAGTGCCACCATGATATTCAGGCCGCCCTGATGTGCACGTTCTATCCAGTCTACCCACATCTGCTGATGCAGTATCGAGCACCAGCTCGGCCATGTCGCAAAATCAGGATAACCTTGTTTCCCATCTATCCATGCCGGATTATTTTGTTGTTCGGTTTGCTTTGCGAGTTGGGCTCGAAGGATATTCTTGCTGTGATCTTCCTTGCAGCTGCCTAATGCGACTGCTATATCGCCATAAGGTGCACCATAAAATAACTGAGTACCATAGGCCAGATCACCTCGCGGATGCGCATGCATATCTACGAAGCCCGTCATAGGAGGATAAATGTTACTGTTATTTTGCGCTGAACTGGTCAGCATAAAAGAGATAGCAGTAATAAAGAGACAGAATGAACGCATGGTGTTTTGCATTAATAACAAAAGACCGAATTTAAAAGTATCCTGACAAGAAAATTCAACATGCTTCTATTGAATCCATATCAACATTGATCCAATCTTGTCTTTCGGGGTTTTGATGGTTGTTACCCTTGTTTTTTCATCGTAGGTCCAATTAAGGTTTTTGCCTTTCATATTAACCTGAGAAGGTTTATAAGACGAGAGGATACGTATCTCATAACTACGCTCAGTCACCTGTCCCCGAAAGGTTTTGGCATCAGGTTCTATTATAAATTCCCACCCGCCATCCACGCCTAAATAGGTGAAATTTGTGAATGAGTAGATGTTTTTTCGATAATCTTCATTGTTGCCTTCGTCCTCATATAGCTTGAACGAAGCCCCACTATCGGTAGGGTATACTGTCAGGATCAATGTGTCCAGTACACTGCCTGTGATGCGGAGTTTAGGTGTTTGTGTCGGGATGATGCTGCCAGCCTTGACAAAGACAGGTATCTCATCGAGTGTATAATATTCTTTGACCTCTTTGCCGCCTTTGAGCATGGTATTGTTTCTATAGTCATACCAGTTTCCATTCGGTAGCCATACTGCATGCCTGATGCTATCATATCCTTTCATAGTTTCAGTAATAGGGGATACGATCATGTTATTGCCGAAATAGTATTGGTGGTCCAGCTTATATGCTTTTTCCATATCAGGAAATTCATAGTACATAGGATGCACAATAGAAATGGCTGAATCGTATGCGTACCGTGCCATTGTATAGATGTAAGGCAATAATGCATATCTCTGTTGCAGCGCTTTGCGCATAGCGTTGAAGTTAGCTTCGGGATATTTCCAGATGCGTCTTTCTATTCCTCCATCAGCGGTAGCGTGCGTGCGAAATATAGGACTGAATGCACCCCACTCGACCCAGCGGGTAAATAATTCAGGATCCTGTTTGTCACTTTTGCTCAGAGGGTTCATATGACCACCGATATCATGGCTCCAGTACCCGAACCCAACATTGGCCGCATTGGCGGTGAAGGTGGGCTGGTAGTCAAGTGATTTCCAGTTAATAAAATAATCGCCTGAGAACCCTATCTCATAACGGTGATTGCCGAGGCCACCCCAGCGATGAAAGATAAGCGGGCGTTTGCCTTCGCGCTGCATATCACTGAAGTGGACATAGTTCAGATAAAAGGTTGGGTTCACACCTTTGATATTGGTGCCGCCCCATTGCTGCCAGTCCAGCCACCAGAAGTCTACTCCATCTTTTTCATATGGATGTAGCAGTATGTCAAAATAATTTTGCGCAAATTTTTTGTTGGTGATATCAAATTTGATAGCTGGGTGTTTGGTAGTATCGATACCCATCGCCTTTGCGAATGCAGGATAAGCGGCCTCATGTTGCTGTACACCAGACGCAGGATGTAGGTTCATGCAGGTTTGAAGATTCTGCGCATCGGTCCATGAGAGAAATTCTTTATAGTCAGGGAAATATTTTTTCTCCCAGGTGAAGCCTGTCCATCCGTCGGGCTTGGGTTTATAGCTATTGAAAATCTCAGGGCTTGACTTTTCGGTCAGGTGCCAGTCCATATCTATCACGAGTACATCGAGCGGGATGTTATTAGTTTTGTAATCAGAAACGATCTCTTTGAATTGCTCCTCTGTATATGCCCAATAGCGTGAATACCAGATACCGAAAGCAAATTTCGGAGGCAAGGAAATCTTACCTGCTATCTGCGTGAAGTCATAAAGCGCGGCCTTATAGTCACTGCTATATCCGAAGAAATAAAGGTCCTGCACTTCACTGTTTGGACGAGCCTGCACCCATGCCCAGTCGGAGTTGTCAAACAATGGCCTCTCTGAATCATCAATCAAGGTCCATCCGCTGCGAGACAGGATACCATCTTCCAACTTTATTTTTTTCATGCCATTATAGCTGAATTTGCCCAAAGCGCCATCGAGTGTACGTGTGGTACCTTTGAGATTTTTCTTGTCTTTCATGCCGGGTTTCCATGTGAAAGAATGCTTTGGGTCCTTATATTCTATAAACAAGTTTTCAGAAGTAAAAGGTCCGGAGCTTTTCTTATAATGCAAGGCACAGAACTTTGTTTTGATGATCAGCCAGCCGCTGCCTTCTGATGTTTCAAATGGAGGTGTGGACAGATTGCGATTGACAAATGTCAAAGATGCCAAATCGATGAATGTACTGTCTTTAGAATACTCCATACGTATCACATGATCCGTAAGGACTGTGAAACGTGCTTTGCCTGACAGTACTACTGATGCAGGATTAGGTATAGGGTCATACTGCTTTGCAGTCAACAGATAAGATGAAAGAATTAAACAAAAGAGTATAAAATGAATTTTTTGAAAACGCATAAGAACGGTTTTGCTTTTTATTTTATAATTGAATTATTTGTCTTCGTCCTCACGGTATTTCATGATCTGATCAAGGGCATCCGGCACTACATCGCTAATGATTGTAATAAATGAACCTTTCTCAGCGTGTTTGATCGCGTAGTCGATGGCTTCACTTTCCTTTTTGAGAACCGTGATCTTCTTCTTGGGGTCAATATTTCTGATACCCTGAGTGATCAGGCGGATGATCTCATCATCTTCCTTACCGCGCAGGTTTCTGTCCTGCCTGATGATTATTTCATCAAATACTTTCGCTGCTTCTTCACCCAGCTGTATCGTATCATCATCCCTGCGGTCGCCCACGCCTGCTACGATGCCGACCTTCGGCTTGGCATCTACTTTGCTCAGGTACTTACCGATGGCGCGCATGCCGTGGGCATTATGGGCATAGTCGATCAGCACGGAGAAGTTTTTGAACTGGAACATATTCATACGTCCCGGGGTTTGAGCAGGCGACGGAACAAATGTTTCCAGCGCCAGTTTAATATCCTCGATCTTGAAATCGCGCAGGTAAGCTGCAAGGACCGCAGCGAGTGCATTTTGAATATTAAATTCAGCTTTGCCACCAAAGGTGATCGGTATATTGGTGACTTTGTCCACGCGTATTTTCCATGAGCCTTTGAGGATCGTGATATAGCCATGCTCATATACACAGGCGATACCGTTCTTATCACAATGCTCTTTGATGCGCGGATTGTCTTCATTCAGACTGAAGAGGGCGATCTTGCAGACCAGTTCCTCACGCATTTTATATACGAGGTCATCATCAGCATTCAATATTGCGTAGCCATTTGGTAAAACAGAATTTGGCACCACAGCTTTGACACGAGCCAACTGCTCGAGTGTATCAATGCCCTGCAGGCCGAGGTGATCGGAAGCAATATTGGTCACGATCGCCATATCACAATTATGAAACCCCAAACCGGCACGAAGTATACCACCACGGGCACATTCGAGTACCGCGAAATCAACGGTAGGGTCTTTCAATACAAACTCTGCACTGACCGGGCCGGTACAGTCACCACGCATGAGCATCTGATTTTGGATATAGATACCATCTGTAGTAGTGAAACCGACTTTATGCCCCATCTGTTTGACCAGATGTGCCATCAGACGGGTAGTAGTTGTTTTGCCATTAGTGCCAGAGACAGCTATGATAGGTATGCGTGCAGAAGATCCAGGCGGATAAAGCATGTCGATCACTGGTTCAGCGACATTGCGGCCGATGCCCTCAGTCGGGTCGAGGTGCATACGGAAACCCGGTGCTGCATTGACTTCGAGCACTGCGCCGCCATTCTCAGCGATAGGTTCGGTCAGGTCTGGCGCCATGATGTCTATACCACAAATATCAAGGCCGATGATGCGGGCTATCCTTTCAGCCATGAAAATATTTGATGGATGTACCAAATGTGTCACATCATTTGCTGTACCTCCGGTAGATAGATTGGCTGTAGGTTTTAACCAGAGCTCATGTCCTTTTTCAAGTACTGAATCGAGCGTGAGGTTTTTATCTTTTAGTATGTTTAAAGTGAAGTCATCAACCTTGATGGCAGTGAGAACTTTCTCATGACCGTAGCCACGACGAGGATCACTATTAACTATGTCTATCAACTGCTGAATAGTGTGTTTACCATCACCCTTGACTGCTGCGGGAGTGCGAAGTGCTGCAGCGACAAATTTGTAATTGATCACAAGCACCCGATAGTCAAATCCCGTGATGAATTTTTCGCAGATTACTGCGCGGGAATATTTCTGTGCAGCAGCTAATCCAGCCATTGCTTCTTCATGAGTAGTGAGGTTAGTAGTAGCGCCTTTGCCGTGATTGCCATTGAGAGGTTTGGTCACTAACGGGAAGCCGATCTTTTTGATCGCTGCCTTCAGGTCGTCTTCATCATAGATCACTGTGCCGCGTGGTACAGGTATCTCAGCGGCTTCGAGCAGGTTCTTGGTATCTTCTTTATCACAGGCTATCTCGACTGCTATAGATGATGTGGTCGAGGCAATAGTAGCTTGAATGCGTTTTTGATTTTTGCCATAGCCGAGTTGTACGAGGGAATGTCTGTTCAAACGTATCCAGGGTATTTGTCTCTTGACAGCTTCCTCCACGATAGAACCTGTAGATGGCCCTAGACGCTCTTCTTCGCGTATCTCGCGAAGCTTTTGTATATCTCCCGCCAGATCATAAGGTACATTATCTGCCAGCGCCTGAGCGATAGCCACCGCTGATTTGGCAGCAAAAACGCCGGCTTTCTCTTCAAAATATGAAAACACAACATGATAAACACCTTTCTGCGACGTTTCACGAGTACGGCCAAAGCCACAATCCATACCAGCCAGCGTCTGTGTCTCAAGCGCGATATGCTCTATGACATGTCCCATCCAGGTGCCGTCCTTCACACGAGAGAAGAAGCCTCCGGGAGCACCTTCACTGCATCTGTGCTCATACATAGTAGGAAACATAGCTTCCAATCGCTCAGAGAAGCCGTCTATTTTATTAGTGGGCCTTTCCTCCATTTCCTCCAGATCGAGCCGCATTACTATCAGTTTATGTCTTTTGTTGCTCCAGTAGTTAGGGCCTTTCATTACTTTGATGTCGATAATATTCATTCGAGAATTGGTTTTTATAATTTATTGGAAGACAATAGAACAAAGGAGCCTGCGCAAATGCCTCTTTCCTGCAATTTATCGTTTTCGCTCAATTAATATGTATTGTTGAAAAGAAAATTTTCGAATACTGATGGTTTCCCCATTTTCGTTTTCTAATCGTGGAGTACATGACCCCTAAAGGAAAGTTAATCGCTATAGGTGGTGCTGAAGACAAAGGCACTGACCTCGAAGCAGGAATAATTAAAAGGAGCTATCTCAATTTCTTTGAAATTGGCATTTTAAAAACCATTACAAATCTGCTCACTGATAAGAATGACCGTATAGAGATCATTACTACGGCCTCGTCGGTGCCTGATGAAGTAGGAGAGCAGTATATAGCAGCTTTCGGCAAATTAGGCTGCGGTAATGCAGGCCACCTCAAAATCAGGGTACGGGATGAAGCGCTGGAGCAGGTAAATATCGACAGGCTTAAAGCTTGCAAAGCAGTTCTATTCTCCGGAGGTAATCAACTCCGGCTTTCATCTATTTTTGGAGGTACTGAATTTCTGGATATTCTCAAACAGCGGTATCAGGATGAATATTTTCTGATAGCGGGGACCAGCGCAGGTGCAATGGCCATGTCACTGACCATGATCTATGAAGGCAATGCGATTAATGCACATCTCAAGGGAGAAGTAAAGATCACTACTGGTCTGGGATTTATAGCAGGTGTGATCATCGATTCACATTTTAATAAGCGTGGAAGGTTTTCACGATTAGCACAGGCGGTCGCCGCAAACCCCGGCACTATTGGTATAGGTCTCGGCGAGGATACAGGTATCGTAGTGAAAAATGGTGAAGAGCTTCACGCTATAGGTACCGGTTCGGTCATGATACTGGACGGTAGAAATATTCATCACAATAATATAGCTGATATAGAGTTTGATCAACCCATTTCTGTGGAGAATATTATCGTGCATATCATGGCAAAAGGAAACGTCTACAACATTCGCACACGAAAATTTCAGTGGGCAGATGTGGAAGTAAAACCGGCAGAGTAGGGGGGACTATTTATAAATAGATATAACTTCACTATTCTCATTTTTCATAGCACGGTACATACCATCACTGTTGAATGGCATTTCGATATTGCCGTTTCGATCAATGGCTATCAGGCCGCCTTCGCCTTTGATCGCCATGAGTTTATTCATGACTACCTCATGGCATGCATCTGCCAGGCTTAAGCCTTTGTATTCCATTAGACATGAAATATCATACGCTACCACAGAGCGGATAAACAACTCACCATGGCCTGTACATGAGATAGCACATGTTTTATTATTGGCATAAGTACCGGCACCGATGATCGGAGAGTCACCTATACGACCGTATTTTTTGTTTGTCATGCCGCCGGTCGATGTGCCTGCTGCGAGATTTCCGTTTATATCCAGTGCCACGGCGCCCACTGTCCCAAATTTTTTGTCTGAAACGGGGACATTATGATCAAGAAAAGTGGCGTCAGCTTTTTTTGCCTGCATCCATTGTTCAGCGCGAAAAGCTGTATCGAAATAGGAGTCAGGTTCAAAATGCAAATTCATTTCCCGTGCGAACTCCTCAGCGCCATCACCACAGAGGAAGACATGCTCACTTTTTTCCATGACTGCACGTGCTAATGATATTGGGTTTTTTACATTTCTGATGAGTGATACTGCTCCTGCGCTGATGTCCTTGCCGCACATTATACTGGCATCCATTTCATGCTTTCCCGCATTATTATATACTGATCCTTTACCTGCATTGAAGAGCGGGCAATCCTCCATGCTTTTGATGGCCGTTTCAATAGCATCAATGGCCGACCCACCGAACTTCAGAATATCATACCCGGCATCTAATGCTTCGCGCAGTGCAGCGGTATACTGTTGTTCCTTTTCGGCGGTCATGGATGAGCGAAGGATCGTACCTGCACCGCCATGAATAGCTATTCCGGCTTTATTCATGTTATAAAAATAAGAAAGGGTTTCAGTTTTGACAGAAACCATTTTGTGATGTGAGAACTTCAGAGTTCGAAGCTGCTTTGTCTTTCTGTATGCAAATGGCAGGAAATAAAGGACTCAATAGCGACATTTATGAGCTGTGGAGTGAGGAGGCTTTTTGCAACTAATAGTATGGGCGATAGGATAGGAGAGCCACATTCCATGTCATGATCTTAAAATATATGGAAAATAATAAACAGTCTGAAATTAAGAGCGATATAGTGCGAAAAAATTAAATACGAACATCTTTACCCTTTGTTCCTGTGCAATATCCTCTGTGTTGACAATGTATTAGGAGATATCCTCTGATTTATCCATAGTACACATTAGAATATTAATTTATTCAAATAATAAATAATTAGTAAAAAACAAATTACAGTGAATTCATATGCGAATGTACACTAAATAAGTCGGTGAAAAATAAACTGTTGATCTAGCGAATTTTTTCGCAAAAAAATTATAACTTTATTATGTCTTTACATTAAAATAACCTTAAATAATAACCCGTATGGATATTTTTACTATTGTTCGCAAAACTTCTCTGCTGACGGCAATATTTTTTTCCTTCGTGATAGTGTCATTCGCACAAGATGCAAAAACACCGGACAATTTAACTCAACAACCAGCTTCTATAGCTAAGGCTACTCCTGCCAATAATAATAGCACCGATCGAAAAGCTCAGGCTGATCAATCGGTAATGTCGTCCACACCAGCAAAAACAGATAATGGCTCTGCCGCGCAAAATAGTACAAATACGAATACGAAAACGCCGACACAAGGTTCCACTCCCGCTAATAATAACAAGGCCAATGTTGTAAATAGCACCTCCACCAACGTGACCCCGCAATTTAATGCAAGGAAAAATGCGACTGTAAAGACCAGCAACAACATTAGCCCAAACACTAAATAAATCGAAAGGACTTCAGCCTTATAGAAACCCTGTTTTTTTAAATATAAAACCCACCCGATATGAACATTTTTACTTCGAATGACCCATCTGGATCTACGGGCACTGGTCCCAATAAAATAAATAAAAGTCTGCGCTTCGCGATAGCATGTATCATGATGATCGCGCTTTCGGCATTCAATACTGTGCAGGCCGTCAACACTTATTACTGGAATGGTGCAGGGGTCGTGACCGGTACATATGGTGGCTTGACTAGTACCACTGGTACTGCTATGAACGCATATGCCAACTGGGTCACTTATAATGGCAGCACTTATGCGCTGGCAACCGCCGGCAACTATCCCGGTCAGGCGGTGGGAGATATAGTAAACATAGTGTTTAATACTCCTGCTACCGCTGCAGCTCTGGCATTAACTGCAAGTGTGACAAATCCCTACGGTTCTCTCACCATCACCAATAGTACTACCATGACCACCAGTGAGGTCTTCACTATTACCACCGGTGCATTCACGCTGAGTACTACCGGCAACGTAACTATGACCAATTCTAACGCAGCCAGCAACAAGACCTCTGCTGTGGAAATAGTCGTAAGCGCTGGTGGGGCACTGAATATAGGCGGCAACCTGAGCATGACAAACGGTACTGCAACGGCAGCAAATAAAACAGAGATACTAAGCTCTGCCGCATGGGCCTCAGGTACCCCTGCCAGTACTATGACAGTGACCGGTACTACTACAACGGTCAACAATTCTACCTCGGGTACAAGTAATGTACTCATAGAGGCAGTGGCAGCCGGGGCGAAGATCACCTTCGGCGGTGCCGTGAATATAGGTTCAAATACTACAGGTTATTATTCAGAATTAGAATTTGGCACAGCTACTGACACTATGGTGTTTCAGGGTGATTTTACAGATGGATATTTTGGAAATGTCTTTGGATCAACTGCTACAAATGGAGTAGCAATTTTTGATGGTACAGGTACTCAAAATATCAATGACAATGGAGGTTATAACTATAATTACTTTCCTAACCTATTTATCGGCAATGTCAATTCTCCTACGGTCAATGTCAACTTTCCAAACATAAATTCGAGTGCTGGCCCCAATTTGATGGTCTATCAAAATATGACAATTAAAGCCGGATCAACCCTTATATTAAATGCTACCGGGACCACAGCGGGGACTGTAGCTCAGTTGAATAATTACTATTACCAATTAGTCGGAGGGGCATCAGGTGGTACATTCGCCAATAATGGCACCTGTGTAATGAATGGAACTCTTTATTCTAATTATTATTCGGCTACCACTCCTGCGGGTTGCAATCTTCCCTTTGGTTTCACAAACACCGCAGGAGCATCTTCTACTTATACTTTTAGCTCCACATTGGGAGCACAAACTACCCTGAAAACACCTACTGCATTAAATAATCTGATCATCAATAACTCAAGTGGTGTGACCCTCAGTACCACCGGGACTACGATAGCTGGTATCCTGACACTGACCAACGGTACGTTTACGACCAGTGCTACCAAGACGCTCACGGTTAATAACACGGCCACAACAGCAGTAGCAGGTGGTTCTACCACAGCTTATGTCAATGGACCTTTGGCATGGAAATGGCCGGCCAGCCTTTCATCATCAGCCAGTGTTTATAATTTCCCAGTGGGCAATGCTGGTGCTTATCTGCCTTTTAGCATGACCACGCTGACCACTACCGCTACAGCACCGACCGTTACCGTCACTGCTACAGATGCAGGATCGGGAGGTACTGTCACTGCACCATTGACTTCTGTGAGTACTACGGAGTACTGGACCGTTGGATTCTCTAGTGCCATCACCAGCGGCAAGGTATCTCTGACCCGCCAGATCGCTATAGGTTCTGCCAATGCGATCGGATATGCTACCGCACTTGCCGGTCCGTATGTGAATGAGGCTGGTACTATATCAGGTACATCTATTATCAACTCAAATCTTATATCCAGCCCGGCCACTACCAGTTATTTTGCCATGGCTACAGTACCGGTAGCGCCTACTATCACTTCATTCTCGCCATCACCGACCCTATGTGCCGGTGGCGGACAGACGGTGACCATTACCGGTACCGGATTTGCGGGTACTACAGGAGTCACCTTCAACGGCACCAATGCAACTACATTCACAGTGGTGTCAGCTACCTCTATCACAGCAGTGACACCTTCGGGCCTGACAGCAGGTGTGATCACAGTGACCAATGGTGCGGGTTCTGCTAATAGTACATCCTATACTACCACAGCCAGCCCGACCATCACCGGCAACCCTGTTGCTTCATCGGTCGCTGCATATTCATCGGCCAGTACTTCTTTCACCGCTGCGACCAGTGCATCTTCGCCTACCTATCAGTGGGAGTATGCTACCTCTACCAGCGGCCCGTGGACTGCTGTCACTACAGGCACACCAGCCGGTATCACCTATACGGGAGGTACTTCTGCTACCCTTGGTGTGGCCAGCACACCTGCTACACCGGCAGGTTCTGCCTATTACTATGAGTGCGTCATCACATCGGGTGGCTGCTCGTCTACCACTACCAGTGCTCAGCTGACTGTGACCAACTATTGTGCCTCTACCGGTACTGCGACTAACACAGTAGCATATATTACCAATGTCACGACAACGGGTGCTGCGCAAAACATTAATAATACTTCTACTTATACCGCCGGTGGATATACTTATTACAACCTAAGCCCGAACGTAACACAGGTAGCAGGAAGTTCTGTGACCGTAAGCGTAGGTCTGGGTGGAGGAAGTTATACTCTTGGAACCGGAGTTTCGGTATATGTGGATTTTAACCACAATGGTGTATTTACCGATGCCGGAGAAATGGTTTATTCTACTAATGGATATACTACTACCAGCCCTGTGGGCGGCAGTTTCACTGTACCTGGGGCAGCAGTGGTGGGCAATACCACCATGAGGGTGGTCTGCAATTACAATAGTTCTACACCAGCCAGTTGCAACTCTGCTGTGACACAGACTGAAACAGAAGATTATGTATTTGTAGTGACTGCACCTCCAGCACCGACCATTACATCCTTTACGCCTACAGCCCTATGCGCAGGTGGCGGACAGACGGTTACGATCACCGGAACAAACTTTACAGGCGCTAGTGCCGTTGCGTTTAATGGTACTGCAGCAGCATCATATACAGTGGTATCGGCCACCTCTATCACAGCAGTGACCCCATCAGGCCTGACAGTGGGCAATATTACCGTGACCACCGGAGGTGGTACGGCGACGAGCCCGTCCGGCTATACGGTAAATCCAAGCCCGACCATCACTACCGAGCCTTCAGCCACCTCGGTCAATGCCTTTAATGCTGCTACTGCTACTATGACTGTAGTGGCCAGCGGCACACCGACCTATCAGTGGTACTACAGCACCGCATCTACAGGGCCTTGGACCGCTGTGGCCAATGCCACTCCGGCCGGGATCACCTATACAGGAGCTACATCAGCCACACTCAGCATTGTTACTACCAACAGCGCTGCTGCGGGCACTGCATACTATGAGTGCGTAGTGTCAGCATCAGGATGCTCATCTACCACGACCAGCACCCTGCTCACTATAAACAACTACTGTACACCTCAAGCCGGAACGTCTGACGGTATAGCTGGTGTTTCTTTTAATACGATCAGCAACCTGTCCACCCCTCTGACAGCTTATACTAACTACAGTTCTACCTATTCCACTAATGTGACACTGGGATCATCTTATACCCTGGATGTCTATGTCAATACCGGAGGAAACTACACCAACGATCAGGTAGCGTGGATAGACTGGAATCAGGACGGATCATTTAATACCACAGCCGGAAGCGGAAGCGGCCTGGGCGAGCAGTATTCTTTAGGTACTGCCACCAATGTGACAGACGGACTCAGCAGTTTATGCCCGCTTACTATCACAGTGCCTGCTACTGCCACACTCGGCACGACCAGGATGCGTATCTCTTCGGGATATAATGCTACGCTCACCTCATGTGAGACAGGTGTTGACGGAGGGTTCCAGGATTATGCGATAGTAGTGACTGCTCCGGTGCCAAATGATGCGGGGGTCACAGCTATCACGGCTTCCGCTGCATGTGCCGGCTCTGCCACCATATATGCTACCGTGCATAATTATGGCACAGCCTCGATGAGCAGTGTGGTCGTCACTTCTACACCGGCTACGAGCCTGTCAGGAACGACTTTCAATGCCTCTACCAATCCGACACTTTTCCCGATAGCATCAGGCTCATCAGCAGTCATACCTATCGGCACTTATACTCTTGCCGGCGGCACTAATAGCTTCACAGCAGCCACCAGCCTGCCTAGTGGCGCGACAGATGGCAATCCAAGCAATGACAGCTATAGCACTAGTATCGCTGCCGGCCTGAACGGTACATATTCTATACCGGGCAATTTTGCTACTCTGACTGCAGCTGTAGCTGCCTATAATGCACTCCCGATATGCGGACCGGTGGTATTCATGTTGACCAGCAGCTATACATCATCCGGAGAAACATTCCCTATCGTGATAGGAACTAATACAGGAGCCAGCTCTACCAATACACTGACCATCGAGCCTGTATCAGGTGCTACACCTAGTATATCAGGCAGCAGCACTACAGCACTGATAGAGCTGGCGGGTGCCAGCTGGGTCACGATCAATGGTTCTGCCGGAGGTAGCGGTTCAAATCAGAACCTGACCATCATAAATACACGTACCGGTACGCACAATGCAAGTTCAGTCATCGAAATAGTGAATAACAGTGCAGGTACCATAGGTTCTTCAAATAATACCATTGAAAACTGCCTCATACAAGGTTCCGGGTCCGGTGCGACCAATACCTTCCAGTGTATATTTCTGGGGGGCTATGGTGCTACAGTATATAGTTCAGTTTATGCAGCAGTAGTGGGAACATATTCTGTAGTGCCTAACAATAATAATACCATCGCTAATAATACTATAAATACTGCTCAGGAAGGCCTCTGGTTCAATGGAGTAAATGTGACCACTCCTACTGAAACAGGGAATAGTATCAATAATAACCTGATCGGATCTACCACTGCTGCCAACTATCTGGGCGGAGGTATGGAACTGGATAATGAAATTAATTTTTCTGTGGCCGGGAATACAGTCACAGGGGGTAATGGTGTTGGTATCACACTTGGTAGCTATATAAGCGGTGGAAGGATAGATAGCAACTATATCAGCAATTATACTACCACAACAAGCGGGAATGGAGTCGGTGGTATATTCCTTGCCACTTCTACTGCCGCTACAGGTACCAATATCTATAACAATATGATATGGGATATGGCATCAGGTGGTTTTAGCACTACGAGTACTACAGACTATGGATTATACAATGGAAATGGCATAGTTGTTTATGAAGGTGGAGGATACAATATATATTTCAATACGATAAGTCTTTCAGTCAATCAGGGTGCTGCAGCTTATTCGGCTGACATATATATATGCAATATAGGTGGTACGGGATATGTAGTTCCTTCCGGATTGACGATAGAAAACAATATTCTATCGAATACTGAAACAACAGGAAAAACCTATGGTATATATTCAAATATCGCCAATACTGTTTTTACTGCTATAGATTATAATGATTATTATGTAGCAGGTGCTACTAATGCCTATGTAGGATATCTGGGTGCAGCACAATCCACACTTGCCTTATGGGCTGCTCAGACAGGCAAGGATTCACACTCCGCTAATATCCAGCCTAACTTCACCAGCAGTACTAATCTGAACCTGCTCAACTATGATAACTTCTGTTTGGCTTCGGGGGTTGCTATCTCCGGTATCTTCACCGATATAAATGGCAATTCTAGGGTCGTACCAGTGATGGGTGCGGATGAGATCAATTATACATTTAGCAGTACCGCGGTCCCTGATGTATGTATAGGTTCGGCGGCCACTGCGACAGTTGTGGCCCCTAATGCCCTACCGGCAGGTTCTTATACAGTGACCTACAACCTGACAGGAGCTAATACACATACCGGCCTAACATCCACTATGGTGGCCAGTGCAGGTACTTTCTCTATACCGGCTTCGGATCTGACCTCCACTGGATCGACCACTATTACTATCACATACCTGCAGCCTGTGACAGCATGTACACCGGTAGGCTCAGCTTTTACTATTCAACCGTTGCCAGTCACAAACGTAGCTGCTGATAAGGCTACATTCAATTTGCAGGGAGCGGTGACTGCCAGCATACCGGGCTCTCATGGCACGACTGCTAAGTGTTCTTCAGTTGGCAGCTATACTATACCGACAGCTACAGTGACCAATGATGCTTCATATTTATGGTCTACCAGCGGTACAGGGTCATTAAGCGCGACTACAGGCACACTAGCACCGACATATACATTTGGCACCGGCGAAACTGGCAATGTAACAATAACGCTTACTGCCAATGCTATATCACCATGTTCAGCTCCCGCTACTGATTTCGTAGTGATAAATATTCAGGGATCTGTCACGGCTACCATACCTGGCTCACACGGCACCACTGCTAAATGTTCTTCAGATGGCAGTTATACTATACCGACAGCTACAGTGACCAATGATGCTTCATATTTATGGTCTACCAGTGGTACAGGTTCATTAAGCGCTACTTCAACCACACTTGCTCCGACTTATACATTTGGAGCGGGTGAAACAGGCAATGTAACAATAACCCTTACTGCCACTGCTATATCACCATGCTCAGCTCCGGCTACTGATTTCGTAGTGATCAATATTCAGGGATCTGTCACGGCTACCATACCCGGCTCACACGGCACCACTGCTAAATGCTCTTCAGCAGGCAGTTATACTATACCGACAGCTACCGTGACCAATGATGCTTCATATACTTGGTCTACCAGCGGTACGGGTTCATTAAGCGCTACAACAGGCACACTTGCGCCTACTTATACATTTGGAGCGGGTGAAACAGGCAATGTAACAATAACCCTTACTGCCACTGCTATATCACCATGTTCAGCTCCGGCTACTGACTATATAGTGATCAGTATTCAGGGAGCTGTCACAGCCAGCATACCTGGCTCACACGGCTCCACTGCTAAGTGTTTTTCAGATGTCAGTTATACTATACCAACAGCTACAGTCACCAATGATGCTTCATATTTATGGTCTACCAGCGGTACGGGTTCATTAAGCGCTACTTCAACCACACTTGCGCCTACTTATACATTTGGAGCGGGTGAAACAGGCAATGTAACAATAACCCTTACTGCCACTGCTATATCACCATGTTCAGCTCCGGCTACTGACTATATAGTGATCAGTATTCAGGGAGCGGCTACAGCCAGTATCCCCGGTTCGCATGGTACGACCTCTATGTGTTCATCTCTACTCAGCTATACGATACCTACAGGCGGTGCAGTGACCAATGACCTTTCCTATAGCTGGTCTAGCAGTGGTACCGGTTTATTGACCAATACCACTTCGCTCACACCAACTTACACATTTGGTGCAGGAGAAACAGGTAATGTTACTATCACACTAACAGCAAACGGTTTTTCACCATGTGCTTCGGCCAGCGATTATGTTATAATAAATATCAAAGCAACTCCTGCCGCCACCGCATCCAATACAGGGCCATATATACCCGGTCAGACCATCATCCTGACATCAGGTCCGTCAGGGCAGACCTCCTATGCATGGTCAGGCCCTAATAGCTTTACTGCATCAACAGAAAACCCTACCAGGGCCAGTGCCTCTTCGATCATGACCGGTACCTATACCGTGACCATCACAGGTTCAACCGGATGCAGTGATACTGCCAATACTTTTGTGTCTGTCAATGCCCTCGGAGATTATGTCTGGACCGGAGGTGCAGGTACTA